>Ga0073934_10000314_pt1 | contig 142689 bp, 122 predicted proteins | sample LarsenN4metaG_FD_76834 | JGI IMG/M metagenome (GOLD analysis project Ga0073934, IMG submission 76834) | Hot spring sediment bacterial and archeal communities from British Columbia, Canada, to study Microbial Dark Matter (Phase II) - Larsen... ... | reverse complement strand
TCTCCGCTTCATCCGTTGTCAAACTCCGTTTCTTCGTTTCAACATCCGTTCCATCTATCCGTTTCTCCGCTTCATCCGTTGTCAAACTCCGTTTCTTCGTTTCAACATCCGTTCCATCTATCCGTTTCTCCGCTTCATCCGTTCCCGAGCCCAACCTGACCGCTCGCTCATCCTGCTCCAGCCCCCACAACGTAAACCCTTCCGCCTTCAGCCGTTCTGCCAGTTTGACCGCATCCCGCGCATACTCCCACTGGACGGATTCTTCTGCCCCAAGCGACGTTTTGCGCACTGCGTCATTTTCTGGCGTGGGCGTGATACCGCATAGATAGAGTTTTTCTACCCCCAGTCCGTCTGCCGTGCGGAACATCGCGCCCACATTCCAGGCCGAGCGCACATTGTCTAAAACGGCATGTAGCCGTTTATTGCGTGCAGGGAGCGGCTCGTTGAACGGCAAGAAAGGTTCCGGCGAGAGGGGACGGGTTAAGACCACCTGAGTAGAACCAAGACAAAGCGGACAGCGTATCCCGAAAGGATGCCCCTCCACCAGTGGATAGCGCAATCCACAGGTCGGGTTTTCGCAAATGCGAATTTCATAACGAGAATAGGTCATAGGCTCATTAAAACACACAAGATAGGATTTGTTCCTACCTTGTGTGCAGAGTTGCCAATCACTTATGACTACTTACAGATTCATCACTGCCTCGACCATCCCGGTTGCCGGATTGGTGCTGATGGTGGAGAACCCGGCTTTTCGGCAAAGGCTGATAAAGGTTTCGTTATCTGGCGAGGTAGCGGCGATGATGCGCTTGATTTGCTCTTTTCGGCCAACGTCGATGATGCGGTTGATGAGTTCCTTGCCCAACCCTTGTCCCTGGAATTTGTCGCTGACCAGCATCGAAAGCCGCGCCGTCTCTTCTTCGCCGCGCAGTTTGCTCAGGCGGGCTACGCCAAAGACGGCTCGTTCTCCGTTATTTTCGCCTTCAACCACCAGGGCAATTTCGCGGTCGTAATCGTTGTGAGTCATGCGTGCCAGGCGTTCGTGCGTTACGCGTTCGCTCAACAACATCGGTGAGAGATAGCGCAGGTAAACCGTGCGGTCAGAAAGGTCTTCATGGAATTTGCGCATCAGGGGTTCGTCTTCAGCACGGATGGGGCGGATGGTCACCTGGCGGCTATCTTTCATCGTCCAGGGGGCGACATACTTGTTCGGGTAGGGGCGGATTGCGAGTTTTGGAAGGTCGCTTTCGGGGATATTTTTATCGAACAAGACCACGCGCGCATCGAGCGCCAGGATGGTCTCGTGCGATGCGATGAGCGGGTTGATGTCCAGTTCCTGAATGTAAGGCTGTTCTGCAATTAACTGGCTGAAGCGCACCATCAGTTTTTCAAGTGCCGAAATATCTACCGGCGGGCGTCCACGCACGCCTTTCAGCGCGGTGTAGATTTTGGTGTTCTCGATTATCCGGCGGGCGATGGTCGTGTTCAGCGGCGGCAGGCCGAGTGCGCGGTCTTTGAAAACTTCCACCAGCTGACCGCCCGTCCCAAACAGCAGAACCGGCCCAAATTGTGGGTCAATGGAAGAGCCGACAATCAACTCATACCCTTCCACTTTGACCATCGGTTGAACCGTGCAGCCCAGGAAGTGCTGCGCCCCGGCTTTCTCGCTGACCGAGGCGCGGATGGCCTCGAAGGCGGCTTTCACCGCTTCGGCGGTTTGCAGGTTCAACTTGACCCCGCCCACGTCCGTTTTATGGGTGATGGTTTCCGAGTGCAGTTTCAGCACCACCGGGTAACCCATCTCTTCTGCCGCACGGGCGGCTTCTTCGGGGGTGGTGGCAATCACGGTTGGGGTGGTGGGGATGCCGTAAGCAGCCAACAGCTGTTTCGATTCAGCTTCGGTCAACAACGTGCGCCCGGTGGCATGGACGTGTTTGATGATTTCCTCCGCCTTCTGACGGTCGGGCGCGCCCAGCGCGTCATCTGGCAGTTCGGGCGTTTCGTAAAGCAGCCGCAGGTTTTGGGTGTACTGCCACATGTAGGTAAACGCTTTGGCGGCGTCATCGGGGTAGGGGAAGGTGGGAATGCCCGCCTTGTTGAGGATGGCTTCGCCTGCCGCCACTTCCTGCCCGCCCGACCAGGAGGCCAGCACTGGTTTATCGAACTTTTTGGCGTAGTTTTTCAGCAGTTCGGCAGTGGCAGTGGGGTCGGTCATCGCCTGGGGCGTGAGAATGACCAGCAGGCCATCGCTGTTTGGGTCCTCGGCGGCCACTTCCAGCGCTTTGGCGTAGCGTTCCGGGCTGGCATCACCGATGATGTCAATCGGGTTGTTGTGGCTCCAGGCCGAAGGCAGGAACTCGTTGAACTTCGCCATTGCTTCGGGCGAAACGGGTGCCAGTTCGCCGCCGTTGGTGATGAGCGCATCAGTGGCAAGCACGCCCGGGCCGCCGGCGTTGGTCAAAATCGAAAGGCGTGGGCCTTTGGGGCGCGGCTGGCGTCCAAGCACTTCGGCCATCGAGAAGATTTCGCCGATGGTGTTGACGCGCAATACGCCGCAGCGGCGGAAGGCGGCATCCAGCACTTCATCGGAACCGGTCAGTGAACCGGTGTGGCTGGCAGCGGCGCGGGCGGCGCCTTCGGTGCGGCCGGGCTTGATGACGATAATCGGTTTGGTCAGCGCCACTTCGCGCGCGGCAGACATGAACGAGCGCGCATCGCCGATGGTTTCCATGTACATTACGATGCTTTCCGTGTGCGGGTCATTGCCCAGGTAGTAAATCAGGTCGCCCCAATCGACATCGAGCATGGAACCAACCGAGACGAAGGCCGAGAAGCCGACGTTCTCTTTAAACGACCAGTCCAGAACAGCGGTACAAAGGGCGCCAGACTGGCTGATGAAGGCCAATTTCCCAGGCCGCGCCATTCCGGCCGCGAACGTGGCATTCAGGCCACTGATAGGACTCATCACGCCCAGGCAGTTGGGGCCGACAACGCGCATTTTATATTTGCGCGCGTTTTCGAGCAATTGTCGCTCCAGTTCCACGCCTTCCGGGCCAATTTCTTTGAAGCCTGCTGAAATGACAATGGCGCCTTTTACGCCAAGCTGTCCGCACTCCTCGATAATGCCAGGAATGGAATTTGAGGGTGTAACAATCACTGCCAGGTCAATGGGGTCGGGGATGTCTTTGATGCTGGGATAAGCCTTGATGCCAAGCAAACTGGGGCGCTTTGGGTTGACCGGGAACACAGCGCCGCCAAAGGGGCTGGAAATCAAGTTCCACAAGATGGTGCGGCCAACGCTGCCTTCTTTTTCAGTCGCTCCGATGACTGCCACATTTTTGGGCGCAAAAATGCTTTTGAGTGGATTGTCTGTATAGTGATACACATCGTGTGCCGGGTCGAATCTATCGCGTCCGGTAGAAGATGTTGGGATGGGGTTCATAATTTATCCTTTCGAGAGGGTTAATATCTTCTTGAAAAAACCGCTTAATTATACAAGACACACAAACACGACAGGTGTTTGCCTGTCATGTTTTTAATGTGCGAAATGTCCTGAATTTTTCTGCGGCGGTTTTGAAACAGCCACATGCATTCTAGCACTTGCCCGTAATAATAGATTGTGAGATATGTCACAAATTTGATGGATAAAAATAAGAATACCGGGCATGCCCGGCATTCTCGTTCTGTGTTGTCTCACTTCAGGGCTGCTACAATGACCTGTACATTATGCTTCATCATGTCAAGGTAAGTGGGGGCTTCGCCTTCCGGTTCTGTGATGGAATGCGTGTAAAGATTTGTCACGACTTTAACTCCGCTTTCAGCAGCAATCTGCTGGGCAAGTTGCGGCGAACTGCTTGATTCCAGGAAAATGGCCGGGGCGTCCATGTTTTTAATCTGGTCAATTAACCTGGCCAGTTCTTGCGCCGAGGGTGAAGCACCGCTGGAGAAGCTTGGGACGATAACTCCAACGATGGTAAACCCGTATCGGTCGGCAAAATACCCAAAGGTATGATGGTCGGTGACGAGCAGGCGACGCTCTGCTGGGATTTGCTCTACCTGTGAGTTTATCCACCCATCCAGTTCGTTCAATTGGACGATGTAAGCGGCGGCATTGGCAGTGTAAATATCTTTGCCCTGCGGGTCGGCGGCAACCAGCCCGTCGCGAATGTTTTCGACGTATTTCACCACCAGAGTTGGGTCGAACCAGAAGTGTGGGTCGCCCTCGTGGCGATGGCTGTGTTTCTCTTCTGCGGCGTGGATGGGCGCGGCGCTGAAGGGCGTTTTTTCGGCGGCAAACCCACTCAGGGCAACAAGATATTGACCCGGATTCAGCTGATAGACCACCCCCGTGCTCATGCTGCCGCAATCGAGTGGCAGTTCCTGCTCTGGCGTCAGGGTGGTGCCATCTTGCGTGGTGAGGGTGATTTTGCCGGCGCCGCCGGTAAAGACATAGCCTTCTTCGGCCTCTGCGTTGAATGCAAGGAAGCCGCCATATGTGCCATCGGACTGTAGATTCAGTTTCAGCGTGATGATTTCGCCCTCGTGCGCGCGTTCATCCGCGGCGTATTCTTCGTGAGGCAGTTCTGTTGCCCTTTCCGCGCTGGCTCCGGTCTGGATTTCCTTTTCGGCCTGCTTGCCTGCCAGTTGTTCGCAGACCATGGCACTGTGCGATTCGACCGAATGGTCATCATCCATCCTGGGCGTTTCTCCCTCGCTCAACTGCCGCATCGCCAACCCGGCCGAGGCTTCGATAACCAACCGTTCCCCGCCCGCGTTTTCGAGCATCTTTTGCGCCCATTCCTCAAACCCGCCCCCGTTCAGAATCAGGACGTTGCTTTCAGCAATCCGTTTCACATCCTGTGGCGTCGGCTCAAAGGCGTGCGGGTCCATGCCCATCGGAATCAGACTTTCCACGATGGCGCGCTCTCCGGCGACGTTTTGGGCAATATCTGCCAGGAAGGTTTGCGCGGCCAACACCTTAAGTGTAGATTTTGGTTGAGGGGCGGCTCCGCAAGCGGCCAACAAAAGAGCGGCCAGCCATGCCAGGCCGGTTATTTTAACGATTTTGCTGTACATGGGTTATCACTACTCCTTGTGTCTAAAGAAAATGAAAATCGTTATCATTTTATCTCAAAAAAAAAGATTGTCAAGTTGGCCAACTTCCAGAATTCAGGGCAGCCAGTGGGGGATGGCGACCGCCAGCACCGCGCCCGGCATCAGGCTGCTGAAAAGACCCTCGAGGCGCCTTCGGCATTGGGCGGTTGGCGGAGTGTGTTTCTCAATCAAAACAAAAACCGGCAGGTTTTCCTGCCGGTTGGTTTGGAAGGCTATTCCGACTTGCCGCTGGGGCTTGCGTCTGCGGAAGCGCTGCTCGCATCTTTGCTTTCCGACTTGCTCGCGCGGTTGGCGCCGGAGGGGGAGCGGTGGTCGGTAGCATACCAGCCGGAACCCTTGAAAACAATCCCCGCCGGGGTGTAGACCTTGCGCAGGCTGTTTTTGTTGCATTCCGGGCAACGCTTGAGCGGCTCGTCATGGAAGGATTGGTGGCGGTCAAATTGAATTCCGCAACTCTCGCAACGATATGTGTAAACTGGCATACGACCTCGCTTTCTAAACGAAGTGTTATTATAGCGTCCTTCGATTATCCTTACAAGATTAATTCTTTATGGAGACTCTGGTGGTTTTTTCTTGGAGTAAACATAAAGAGAGTGCGTTTTCCCAGGTTGGAAAACGCACTCTGCGCAGGATTCACGGGTGACCGAAGGCTGGCGCTACCCGTTTTTTTTCTGAAATTCTTTCATGAACTGAACCAGTGCTTCCACATCTGAGAGTTCGACCGCGTTGTAAATGGATGCGCGCAGGCCGCCAACGGAGCGGTGGCCTTTCAGGCCAATCATGTTCAGTTTTTTGGCTTCGCTGGCAAATTGGGTTTCCAGTTCCTCGGAAGGCAGGCGGAACGTGACGTTCATGCGCGAGCGGGCTTCGGGCGTGGCGTGACCTTTGAAGAAGCCGCCGCTGGCATCAATTGTCTGGTAGAGCAAGTCGGCTTTGGCTTTGTTGCGGGCTTCAATCGCTGCCAGGCCGCCCAATTTCTTAATCCACTTCATCACCAGGCCGACCATGTAAATCGAGAAACAGGGCGGGGTGTTGTAGAGCGAGTTGTTTTCGACTTGCACCTTGAAGTCGAGCATGACCGGCAGGTTGGTCGGGACGCGCTCCAGCATGTCTTCGCGCAGGATGCCGACGACCACGCCCGCCGGGCCGATGTTTTTCTGCGCGCCTGCGTAGAGATAGGCATATTTGGTCACGTCAACGGGGCGGCTCATGAAGTCGGACGAGGCATCGCAAACCAATTCCACTCCAGCAGGGGGCTGGGGCTCCTGGAAGAACTCGACGCCGTGAATGGTCTCGTTGGAGCAATAGTACAGGTAGGCCGCTTTGGGGTCGAGGTCGAGGCTGGCGGGCAGGCTGTTATAGTTGCTGGCTTTCATGTCAGCAGCGGCGCGTGCCGGGCCCAGTTTTTGGGCTTCTTGAATGGCTTTCTTACTCCATGCGCCAGTCACGATGTAATCGGCGGAAGCGCCAGCCGGGCGCAGATTCATCGGAATCATCGAAAACTGCAAACTGGCGCCCCCCTGCATAAACAGCACTTTGTAATTGGCGGGGATATTGAGCAGTTCGCGCAAGTCGGCTTCGGTTTCGTTGAGCATCGCCTCGAACTCCTTGGAACGGTGACTCATCTCCATGATGGACATGCCCGTCCCTTTGTAGTCGAGCAATTCGGCCTGAGCCTGCTGCATCACCTCCAGCGGCAGCCCTGCCGGGCCAGCGTTAAAGTTATGGGCGCGATGAATTGTTTCAGACATTTTCTTCTCCTTTTGTTGTTTGTTGTCGGTTACCCAGTGATTCGATTATCCGGTTTACCTGTTTTTTGTTTTTGCCTGCCTTCTTTGTACCATTATAGCCCCCTGCCTGACGAATCACAAAGTACATTCAGCACGTTTATCGGCTGATAGTTATCCGTTGACAAAGGGTTTTGCGGTTGTTAGAATGATTTTGTGACTGAATTTTTCCATAAACAGGGTTCAGCCGGGGTTCCGGGGCTGACCTTGTTTTCTTACCCCCAACCCACAGGAGACAATCATGAAGGTCCTAGTTTGCGATAAAACCGAAAAAGAGTGCCTTGAGCAGATGCGCGCCGCTGGTCTGACAGTGGATGCCAGGTTTGAAATTACCCCCGAAGAATTGATGACGGTTGCCCCCGCCTATGATGTGCTGGTCGTGCGCTCTCGCACCAAAGTCCGCCAGCCCCTCATTGACGTTTGCCCCAACCTGAAACTGATTGTACGCGGCGGCGTTGGTCTGGATACAATTGACGTGGACTACGCCCGCTCGAAAGGCATCGAAGTCCGCAATACGCCGCTTGCCTCTTCCGACTCGGTGGCCGAACTGGCCATTGGCTATATGTTTATGATGGCGCGCTCGCTCTATAAAGCCACCGAGACAATGAAAGCCGAAAAATGGGAAAAGAAGGCTTTCGAGGGTGACGAAATCGGCGGCAAGACTCTCGGTCTGATTGGCGTGGGCAACATTGGCAAGGCCACCGCCAAACGCGCCGCCGCGCTCGGCATGACGGTTTTGGCCTATGACCCTTATGTGAAAGACTTTGAATATGGCAAACTCGTTTCGCTCGATGAACTGCTGGCGCAGTCCGATTACATCAGTCTGCACCTGCCCAAGACCAAAGAATCGGCAGATATGATTGGCGCGGCGCAATTTGCCAAAATGAAAGACGGCGTGCGCATTGTTAACTGCGCGCGCGGCGGGATTATCCATGAAGATGCTCTTTATGAGGCTTTGACCAGCGGGAAAGTGGCTGCTGCCGCCCTGGATGTGTTTGCCGTTGAGCCGCCTACGGACTGGAAATTGCTCAAACTCGAAAATGTGATTGCTTCACCGCATATTGGCGCGGCCACCAAAGAAGCGCAGGGTCGCGTGGGCGCCGAAGTAGCGCAAATTGTCATCGAATTTTCTAAAAAGTAAGCCTGTGAATTCAAAAGGCAATGCTCAATTTCCCGGCGTAGCGCGCTTTGTATTTTTATGCCAAACCTTATGAAAACCTACCCTGACCTCGGCATTCTCATCCCCGAAATTCACCTGCCCAAACCGGGCGTGGACCTGACTCGCTGGGCCGCCATTGCGGTTGACCAGTTCACTTCCCAGCCCGAATACTGGGCGCAGGTGGAAAAGATTGTGGGCGAGGCTCCCTCCACCTTTCGTATCACTCTGCCTGAAATCTACCTGGAACAGCCTGGCGTGGAAGAACGCATTCAGACCATTCAGAAAACCATGCGCGGCTATCTCGATTCCGGTCTGCTCCAGCCGCGCGAAGGTCTTATCTATGTCGAGCGGACGGTCGGCGGCAAGACCCGCAAGGGGCTGATGCTGGCTCTTGACCTAGAGCATTACGATTACGCCAAAGGCTCCACCAGTCTGATTCGCGCCACCGAAGGCACGATTGTAGAACGCCTGCCCCCGCGCATTAAAATCCGCGAGGGCGCGCCGCTCGAACTGCCGCATATTCTGGTGTTGATTGATGACCCGCAACGGACGGTCATTGAGCCAGTGGCCGCCGCCAGGGATTCGCTCGAAAAACTCTACGACTTTGACCTGATGCTCGACAGCGGACACTTGACGGGCTACGCGGTTCCTGACGAGAGTGGCGTTATCGAAGCCCTGCGTCAACTGGCCCGGCCTGAAGTCTTTGCCGCCAAATATGGCGTTTCGCCCGACCTGCCCGTTTTGCTGTTTGCGATGGGGGATGGAAACCATTCGCTTGCCACCGCCAAAGCGATTTGGGAAAAGAACAAGGCCAGGGTTGGCATGGACCATCCCTCGCGCTATGCGCTGGTCGAAATTGAAAATGTCCACGATGAAGCCCTGGAATTTGAGCCGATTCACCGCGTTTTGTTCGGCTTGAAAACGGAGATTTATGCCGCGCTGGAAGCCGCTTTTGGGGGCAATTATGCCTATCATCCGGTTGAAAGCGCCGAAGCGATGGTGGCTGCCATAGACAAGGGCGCGCCTGATGGTCAGCGGGTTGGGTTTGTGGGCGGCGGGCGCGGGTTTGGCGTAGTCGAGCTCCGCAACCCATCTGCCAACCTGGCCGTTGGCACAATTCAGGCTTTTCTCGACTCCTTCTTGAAAGCGGGCGGCGCGGAGAAAATTGATTACGTTCATGGCGCAGATGTCACGGTGCGTCTTGGCAGTCAGCCTGGCAATGTCGGCATCTACGTCCCTGGCATGGCCAAAGGCGACCTGTTCAAGACCGTCATTCTGGATGGCGCTTTGCCGCGCAAGACCTTTTCGATGGGCGAAGCGCGCGAGAAACGGTTTTATGTGGAAGCGCGCAAAATTCAGTGACCCGTGAGGCAGTATTCAGTACGTTCCAAAGACAAAAAACCGTTCCAAAAGGAGCGGTTTTTTGTTGGGGCTGATGGAAGATGCTATGGTCTGGTAAATCTCGTGCTTTTGGCCGATGCGCTATCTGCCCATCACAATCCGCTCGTTTTCATAGAACTTAATCGCGCCCCAGGTGATGATGACCGAGACGGCCAGCGTGACCAGGGTCGAAACGATGATGTTGTTCATCACGATTGGCTCGGAGCGCAGGAACTGGTTGATGAGAATTTGCTGGCCAAAGGTCGGGATGAGCATCGTCCACACCTCCGGCTTGACTGGCAGGAAGGCCAGGGCAATCCCTGGCAGGGCCGGAATCAGGCCGACGAAGGGCAGGTAAGTTCCTGCTTCCTTGGTCGTCTTGGTGAAGGAAGCAATCAGGGTCTGGATGGCGCAGGCCAGCAGGACAATCGGCAGGCAGACCAGGAAAATGGCCGTCAGCGCGCCGGCATCCATTTCGATTTGCATGCCCAGCAATTCTTCCACCGGCAGCAGATTGAAAATCGCCGCAAAACCAGCCAGGGTAATCACCAGGTTGATGGCTGCGAAGGGGATGGCCGCCAGCATTTTACCCACTGCAAACCAGCCGCGCGGCAGGGGGTTGATGAGCAGCGGTTCAAGCGAGCCGCGCTCGCGCTCCCCGGCAGTGGCATCGGTGATGACCGGCGCCGCGCCGTTGAAGATGGCAAAGATGATGAAGTACGGCAACATGGAGAGAAAAACCAGAGCCTGGCTCTGTGGAGTGGCCGTATCGCGCTCCTCAATTTGCACGGCCTGAATGACTTCCGGGCTGATTCCGCGCAGAGTCAGGCGCAATATGCCGATATACTCTCCGTAAGATTCCACCAGGCGGGTGGCCTGCCGAATGTCGCTCAAAGCAGACTGGCGGGTGCTGTCGAAGACCATCTGCACCCGGGCGGTCTTTCCGGCCGCGAAGTCCTGGCCAAATTCGGGCGGGATGACCAGGGCCACGTTGATTTCGCCAGCCTGCACCGCCGCTTCGGGGTCGGCAGGCGCGGTTTCGATGATGACATCCTGTTGACGAAGAAAAGCCACCAGGCTGGGGGCGTTTTCCGCGCCCAGAACCGGCAGGCGCAGCGATTCTTTGGCGCTCTCGCGGAAGGTGTTGCCGAGCATCATGATGATGGCGCCCATCATCAGCGGGCCAAACAAGGCCCAAAAGACGCCGGTCGTCCAACTGCGATAATCCCGCAGGTTATCGAGCATTTCTTTGTGGAAAATTACCCAAATCCGGTTCATCGTTCCAATCCTTCCGCCGAGCCAATGGCAGCTACAAAGGCGTCTTCCAGGTTCTCCTGCCCGGTTTGGCGGCGCAGGTCGTCAGGCGCGCCGCTGGCCGTCACCTGGCCATGTGAAATAATGATTATCTGGTCGCACAGCGCGGCCACTTCCTGCATGATGTGACTGGTGAACAGGACGCACTTACCGTCGTCTCGCAGGCGTTGGATGAACTGGCGCATGGCACGGGTGCTCATCACATCCAGGCCGTTGGTTGGCTCATCGAGCAGGATGTTTTGGGGGTTATGCACCAGAGCGCGGGCAATTGCCACTTTAAGTTTTTCGCCGGTCGAGAAACCTTCAGTTGGACGGTCGGCAATCTCTTGCATGTCGAGCATCTTCAGCAGGGAGTCAATCTGTTGTTCCAGCGGCTGCCCGCTCAAACCATGCAGGCGGCCATAGTAACGGATGTTCTCGCGGCTGGTCAGGCGCGGGTACAGGCCGCGCGCATCGGCCAGCACGCCAATTCGGCGCTGCACTTCCAGCGGTTGGCGGGTGATGTCGAAGCCATCTACCTGCGCCGTGCCGCTTTGGGGTTTGAGCAGGGTGTAGAGCATGCGCAGGGTGGTGCTTTTGCCCGCACCGTTGGGGCCGAGCAGGCCAGTAATCTGTCCATCTGGCGCGGAAAACGAGACGTTTTGAACGGCCTTGACTTTGCCAAAGGATTTGGAGAGGGAGTGAACTTGTATCATGGCTTTTCTTTCTGTAAATTTCGGCTTACGGGCGCGGGCCGTTGAAGCTGACGAAAAACGGCGGCGGCTGAATTTCAGCAACGCAGGAGGTGTCCAGCCTGTTCAGCACGCCAGCCTGAAGGAAATCGCGCAGGAGGCTGGCCGCGCAGCGGCTGGCAAGGTTGCCGTGTCCCATGCCGGGAAAGAGAATGTGGAGGACGTTATTGAGACTTTCCGCCACCCGCTCGGCATGATACGGCGGGGTAATGGGGTCTGCCTCGCCGGAGAGAATCAGGACGGGGACATCTGACTGCGCTGGAGCGCGGAACGCATCTGAGACTTTGCCTTTCGGCCATTCGGCGCACACGGCCATGAAATTCACCGTCCGGTCTGAAAAAACGCTCCCGGCGCTGCGGCGGGCTGCTTCGGCGGGGTCAATCAACGGGGCGTCTTCGGTACAGGTTACCGCGTAAAACATACCATCATATAGCCCGGTTTCCGTCATCATGAGCGCCGAGGAAACCAACGGGGTGTAATTTTCATCTGCGTAAGCAGCATGGATGGCAACCGGTAAAGTGGCAACCAGGTCGGGAACGTAAAGGATGTTGAAGACCATGCCTGTTACCAGGCGCGGCGTTACGGTCAGGTTGAGCGGGTGGTGGGTGAGCGGGTGCGGCAGGCTGATTTCTGCCGGGGTCTGTTCCAGCCGCGCCAGCACTTCAGAAAACTCCTGTTCCAGGTGGGGGAAGGTCTCGTTGCAGGCTGAGTCGGCCTGACAGCGGGCAAAGAAGGCATTGAGCGCGGCCTGGCCGTCGGCAGCGGCATCCAGAAACATGATGAAATCCGCGTCTACCACGGCATCGAGCGTCAGGGTGCGAACCCGCTCTGGGAACATTCGCAGGTAAGTGAGCGCGGCGCGCGTGCCGTAGGAGGCGCCATACAGGTTGATTTTGTCGTAGCCAAGCGCGGCGCGGACTTCGTCCAGGTCGGTCATGGCAATTTCGGTGGTGTAGAAGCGCGGGTCGGCATCCAGCCGCTGGGGGCAGGTTTTCAACTGTTCGAGGGCCTGTTCATCGGTGAGGGTCTGGTCTTCCGGGTTCAGGCAGCGCAGGGGGTTGGATTGGCCCGTGCCGCGCTGGTCCACCAGGACAATATCGCGGCTTTCGTGAATATCGTATAAAAGCGGCAACATCGCCGGGAAGGCCTCAATGGCGGATTGGCCCGGCCCGCCCGCCAGCAGGAAGAGCGGGTCGGGGGCCGGGTTACGCTTGATGGCCGGGATGACGGCAATGTTCAAAGAGATTTGCCGGCCGCCGGGGTTGGCGCGGTCTTCGGGGACGGTCAGCGTGCCGCAGCGGGCATCGGTCTGCGTGCCGCGCGGCGAGACCAGGGCGCACTTTTCCAGCAGAATGGCAGGCTGGGGCGCGGCGTGCGAACTTTGGGGGGCGCAGGCTGAAAGAAGCCATATCAACAACGCAAAAAGCTTAAGTTTCATGAACGGGTTCATCCTTTTCCGGGAAGAAAACTTCCTCAATAGAGAGATGGAATAGATGGGCAATTTTGAAGGCCAGGGGCAGGCTGGGGTCGTATTTGCCGGTCTCAATGGCGTTAATCGTCTGGCGCGAGACGTCCAACATCTCTGCCAGGTCAGCCTGCGACCAATCGCGTTCGGCGCGCAAGACTTTGAGCCTGTTTTTCATTGGTATTTCCTCGAAAAGTAGGCTGTTCCAAGCCCCCATAGCGCAATCAGCATGGGAAAAATCCAGATAAGCGGCATGTGAGGGAAGCCAACCGTTTCCAGAAAACCGTAAGCAAAGGTCAGCAGGCCGGTGACTCCCGCTGAAAAACCAATGGCCATAAGTTGAATGCGCTGCTGAAGTTCGTCTATGCCGTTCAGGTAGCGTACAAAGGCCGCCACCATGAATATCGTAGGAATGACCGGGGTGACGGCTACCAGGCCGCGCCAGGGCGCATCGGGAAAAGCGCCTGTAATTTGCGTGGAAATAATAATTAGTAACACATAGGCGGCGGTGCTGAGGAAAAATTCGCGCATGTAACGTTTGGTCACTTGCTTCATTGTTAGAAATCTCCTTCACGGAGTCATTGAACATTGACAATAAGTAAAGCAAACTTTACTTGTTGGAGTATAAACAACGCCACGCAATATGTCAAGGTTTCTTGACAAAATTTGTAGAGGAAACTCAAGAAGATTGTGACAGAATTGGCTGAAGCCATTCCTGTTCGGCAACTGCTGTGCCGCGGTCGAAGGATTGGTTTGCATGCCGAATGGCCTGCTCGGCTTTCTGGCGCTGGCCCTGGGCAAACAGCACTTCGGTTGCCTCGTTTTGCAGGCTGGTAAACTCCTCAACCAGCGCATTCAGTTTGTACTGAAATTCAGCCACCTGCGAGAGGCTGACGCGCCCCAGTCCGCGCCGAATTTGCAAGGCGCACGGGTGCGGGGCAGGCTGGGTCAGGTCAATGAGACCGGTTTTGACGCCCGTTTGAATGGCTTTGGCTGTTTCGGTCAGGGTGAAGTCAAACAGGATGTTGGCTTGCGCCAGGGCCTGTTCGGGCTGGGCTGAGAACTCCTGGCCGGTCCACCGTGAATTGCCGGGCGGTGACGAAATAGACCTTTTCCACTGTTCCACCTGCCGGGCGGGTATCTGTTACTTCGATAGACCCGTGCTTTTCCAGGAGGTGAACATGGTAATACAAGCGCGTGACGGGCAGGTCAAGCCGCTCGGCTGCCTGAGGAACGGTGGAAGGCGCATCCGCAAATATGGCCAGCAAGCGCGCCCGAAGCGGGTCGCTGATGGTTTTTAGGGCCTGGAGGGAGGTTGTTTTCTGGTTCAGGATATTCATTTTTTTTGAAGAAGAATTTAATATTCAATTTTTATAAAAATTATTGTACAAGGCGTTTTGTCAAGTTAATGTCTTATTAACGTGTTGGGGCTGCGCCCGTTACCAGGCACAGCCCCAATTTTTATCGGAAATAATGTTGTCTATTCCAGGTCACTCCGCGCCGCTTTTGCCCAAAGTGAAGTAGAAGGTAGCCCCTTGGCCCACCTGGCCTTCGGCCCAAATGCGCCCGCCATGCCGGTGAACAATGCGTTGAACGGTGGCCAGCCCAATGCCCGTCCCCTCGAATTCATCGGCGCGATGCAGACGCTGAAAGGGGCCAAAGAGTTTGTCGGCATACCGCGCGTTGAATCCGGCGCCGTTGTCACGCACAAAATAGACCGTTTCGTTTGCAAGGGTCTGCGCGCCAAACTCAATGCGGGCCTGTTCTTTGCGGGAAGTAAATTTCCAGGCATTGCCAATCAGGTTTTCCATCATCACGCGCAACAGGCGGGGGTCGCCTTTGACAATTATCTGGTTTGGAATTTGAAATTCAACTTTGCGTTCTGGCGAAGCCTCTTGCAATGATGCCAAAATAGCGCGCGCCAGTTCGGCCAGGTCCACCCGCTCACGGTACATCGCCGCGCGGGTCATGCGGGAAAGGCCGAGCAGGGCATCGACCAGTTGACTCATATTCTGATTGGCAGAACGCACACGCTCCAACAACTCACGGGCAGCCGGTTTGAAATCATCGGCATAGTCTTGCAGTAGAATGCGCGAAAAGCCGTCTATGGCTCGCAGCGGGGCGCGCAGGTCGTGCGATACTGAGTAGGCAAAGGCTTCTAATTCGCTATTTGCCAGTTGTAGTTGGGCGGTACGTTCGGCAACGCGCTGTTCCAATTCCGCGTTAAGCTTACGAATTTCCGCCTCGCTATAGCGCAGGGCATATTCAGCGCGTTTTTGCTCGGTGATGTCATGGACAACGGTGATGTGGGTATTGGGCGGTTCACCAGGATTCCACAGTGGAGATACTGTGAGCAAAACCCAAACGAGCGAGCCATCTTTTCGGATGTAACGCTTCTCCATAGTAAATTCTGGAATTTCACCTCGCTTCAACTGCTCCAGCAAATCCAGGTTTTTTTGCAAATCATCAGGGTAGGTGATTGAGGGGAAATCTATTCTTTCCATTTCTTCACGGGTGTAACCCAAAATGTCACAATATTTTTGATTAACCTTGAGAAATCGCCCCGTATTGGTCTCGCCTTGGGCTACGCCAACCCCGGCATTCTCGAACAAGACTCTGAATCGCTTTTCGCTTTCTCGCAATTCTTGTTCGGCGCGCCTGCGTTCGGTAATGTCATGAATAACTGCGATGTGCGTGCTGGGAATTTCACCCCGACTCCAGAGGGGTGAAACAATCAAAGTTACCCATATTACTTTACCATCCTTTCGCAAGAGTCGCTTTTCCAGGGTAAATTCTGAAATTTCCCCGCGTTTGAGGCGTTCGACCATGTCAAGGTCGGCCTGCAAATCATCAGGATGAGAGAGTGTTTGGAAATCAATCGCCCGCAGTTCTTGAGGGGAATAACCGACGATGTTGCAGTATTTCTGGTTGACTTGCAGAAACCGACCGGAGGTAGAGTCTAGTTGAGCCACGCCAACCCCGGCATGTTCGAACAGGATGCGAAACCGGTGTTCGCTTTCGCGCAAAGCCTGCTCGGCGCGCACGCGGTCGGTAATATCGAGCGTAAACCCGGCCAGCATTTCTGGTTTTCCGTCTTTAAAAATTGGGAATTTGGTGGTTTCATACACGTGGTCATTGAGTTCTTCAACGACCTGAACGCGCTGGCCCTCGTTCAGGATGCGCAAATCATCGGCCACCATTCTTTTTGCAAGGTCGGAGGGGAAAAGTTCATCCATCGTTTTGCCAAGCGCCTTTTGCAAAGGCATGCCCAGCATTTGTTCGTAATTCTTGCTCAGGCGCAAAGAACGGATGTTTTTGTCCTTAAAAAACACATAAACCGGGCTGTGTTCAAGAAAGGAGGAAAAAATGGTCTCGTTTTCGCGCAGCGCGTTTTCCATTCGTTTGCGCTCAGTGACATCTGTATGAATGCCAACCAGACTAACTATTTTCCCATTTTCATCAATATTTGGATACGCGCGCAAAAAAATGTCCAGAATACTCCTGTCGCGGGCATACATCTTTACTTCGCCTGTCCATGGCTGCCCGGCCATAATTGTTGCAAAAACGGTTTTCCCAATTTCCCGGTCAACATAGAGCGTATCTGGCGGATATTCTCCAATCTCGCCAAATAAACGGCTGAAGGCTTCGTTCTGATAATAATGTTTTCCCTCAGGCGTGGACATGCCGATAGCATCCGAAGCATTCTCTACCAGTGATTTGAACAGACGTTGGGATTCTTCCGCCTGTTTTTGCGCCGTCACATCGTTAAAAGTGGTCACAATTAAGTCATCCACAGGCTGGCTGATAATCTCTACCTGGCGGAGACGGCCATCTTTGCAGGTAACCTGATAAATGCGCGGTGGCGTGGCGACACCCTCTTTCAGCGCGATTTCTAAATCGGCCTGCCAGGTTTCGACGACCTGCTGACGATATAATTTATCTGGGTATGCGAGTTTCATCCAGTCCCCTACAGTGGGCATATCTTGAAGGGTGTATCCGAATGCTTCTGTAAACATCCGATTGTGTAACAGCACTTGCCCTTGTTGGTTTGCAATCCCAATCGGAATGGGCATGAACTGAATGGCTTCCTGAAAACGGTGTTCGCTCTTGTTTTCGTCTGCCCTGGTTAGCATGTGTCGCTTTTGCAGGCGTTTGTGCCGAATATTTGCTGAAATCGCCGGTGATGGAATTGGGTATTTTGACATGATAACCTCGCAGTCTGATTGTAACCATGTTTGAGGCGATATTCAAAATCAGATTCTTCGAGCGTTTGTGCTACACTTTGACGCATGACAAGTCTAACCATCCAACATAAACTAATTCTGCTCTCAAAAAACGCGGATGAGTATTACGCCATTCTGAAGAGAGCCAATCTGCCAGGGTTGGAAATTGTATTGAACCAGGAAAAATCCTATGCGGCTAAGTGCGATATTGCCTTTGGGGAGCCAAATCTCTTACGAGAGGTTTTGCCGCGCTTGCCTGTCCTGAAATGGGCGCAAAGCACCTGGGCTGGGGTTGAGCCGTTGCTTGACCCCTCTCTGCCCCGCAACTACGCTCTCACCAATGCGCGCGGTGTTTTTGGCGGCTTGATGTCTGAGTTCGTTCTGGCTTATCTGTTGCTGCATGAGCGCAAGATTCTTCAGCGATTGGAAGCGCAAAGAGAACAGCGCTGGGATGCATCTCTTACCGGCACGCTGCGCGGCAAAACCATCGGTCTTCTGGGAGTCGGCTCAATTGGCGCGGAACTGGCGCGGACTGCGAAGTTTTTTGGAATGACGGTTTGGGGATATACGCGGGAGAGTGAGACCTGTGAACAGGTGGACAGGTATTATCACGGCGAGGGGATTTTGGAATTTGCGCGCGGGGTGGATTATCTGGTTTGCGTGTTGCCCAACACCCCTGCTACTCGGCGGATTGTTTCGGCGGAATTGCTGGCCCAATTGCCGCCCCATGCGTTGTTTATCAACGTCGGGCGCGGAAGTGCGGTGGATGAGTCGGCGTTAATCCAGGCTCTCGAAATGGGGGCCATTTCTGGCGCGGTGTTGGATGTCTTTGAGCAGGAGCCACTCCCAAAAGAGCATCCGTTCTGGACGACGAAGAATCTCATCATTACATCCCACACTGCTGCGCCCAGTTTTCCGGCGGAGATTGCTAGGGTGTTCATCGAAAATTACCAGCGTTACATCACAGGTGCGCCGCTGGAGAATGTTGTCAATTTCGAGCGTGGGTACTAAATTGCCAGGTAGTCCCCCAGGCGAATCGGGAGTTCGACCTCGACTGGGCGTGGAATGACCAGCCACCAGCCTGCGCCGCCGGGGTCGCCGTTATGCCGCCAGGCGTTCCACAAGCCGCCTTCACCATAATACGGCGCGGATTTTTTGCCACCGTTAATCGGGTCAATGTAGGTGACAAGGACAGCGTATGGGTTGCCCGGCGCGATAGAAATGCCGGTTACAAGCACAAAATGCGCGCCCGATTGTCTTTCTTCCAGCCGGACGAGGGCGTCAATGATGACGGGGTTTCCACGCCGCAATTCCTGGATGAGCAAATCAAGCCCTTTTTGCGGCGAAGCAGCCTGCCCGCTGGTGATGTTTGTTGCGTAATGCCGGACGATTTTGACCATGTTGACCGGGCTGGTGTAGGGAAATTTGGTTTCGGTGTACCACCCCTGTTTTTCGGCGTAAGTCAGAATATCGCGCTCGCTTATATTTTTGGCCGGGTAGGCGTATCGATATGCCATTGCCAGAACCGCCGGACCGCAGGAAGTAATTTTCGATTGGCGGAGTGGCGTGATTTCCAATTGGAGGATTTCCCACTGTGTTGGCAAGGCAGGTGCCGGGGCAGGATAAAGTAACAGATTCCAAATGGCAAAAAAGAGGGCTCTTCCAAAGGAGGGAGGCATCCCAGTGTCTTTCCGAACGGGAATGAACTTAAAAAGGCGATTTTTCCATGTGCATGGGCATCGGTTGGTCGCCTTCCGCATAGTCCGAAATGACGATGATGACATTGGAAACTGTTCCGCCCGGATTGCGCCAGCGGTGCTTTAACTGCGCGGAAAATAATAGGCTGTCACCGGCATCGAGGGTGTAAACCTGGTTTTCCACCTGATATTCAACCTGTCCGCGCAAACAGTAGACAAACTCGTGCCCGGTGTGAACAACGCTGTTTGGCCCACTGCTCGCCCCGTTTTCGAGGGTCAGCATGAAGGGCATCATGCGGCCTGAAAATTGTTCACCGCCCAGACCTTCCCATAAGCCGCGCGTAAAGGGCAGGCGGGGGCGCTCCTCGCTTTTCAGGAAAACCGCCTTTTTTCGAGACGCTTCGGGGCTGAAGAAATCTGTCACCGGGACGCCAAGCGCGTCAGCCAGGCGGTAAAGCGTGGAGACGGAGGGCGAGGTTTTACCGCGTTCAATCATGCTCAGCGCGTTGGCAGATAGTCCGCTCATTTGGGCCAGCGCGCGCATGGAAACTTTGCGCCCTTCGCGCAATTGGCGCAAACGTGTACCAACGTCGATGGAGATGGCTTCCCTTGATAAGGTGGGCATGTTGGCGCTCCTGAATTTATCCTTTTAGTTGAGTGTACCACAATTCAGATGATTCTTGTCTACAAAAGATGACAGCCACTTGATGTGACTGTCATCTTTTGTTGTGCTGCAAAAAGATTTAGAGGGGTTGAATGGTTCTCAAGGGGTTGGGCTGGGTTCAGGAGTTGGCGACTCTGCCGTTACTTCTGGAGTTGGCGTGACCAGCGAGGTTGGGTCAAGTGTGGGCGTGGGCGGGTAACACTCAAGGAACAGTTGATTATATTTAGCGGCGTATTCGTTATCGAGCGGGCTGATGGACGCGGCTTCGTTCCAGAGGTCAATGGCCTCGCAGCGGTCTTTGGGTCTTTGTTCCTGAGATTTCAAATCGCCATAATTGAGCAATGCTTCGCGGTAACGCTGCCCGGCCGTGATTCCGGTGGCATCGCGCAAGCCAGGGTACAGGCGATAGACCTCACCGAAATAGGCTGCCGCTTGCGGCCAATCGATTTCCATGAAAGAAGATGCCTGAATGAACATACGCGCGCCAGTGCGCAGGCTGAGGGCCTGGTTGTCAAGCGGGCCAAAACGCTCGGCCAGGGTCAGGTCATAAATGCCGCCCTCCAGGTTGGTGGTTGAGAAGGCGCCCTGGCCTAGAATCTGGTCAACGCCGCGATTGCGCAGCGCGATGTAATACATTCCATCGACTTCAACGACGTGGTAGGTTGGGTCGGCTTTGCGCAACGCGTCGAGTGAGCCAAGCGCTCCGTTCCAATCCTTGACCTGAATTTGTTGGCGAGCGTTGGCAAGGATGGTTTCCTGGGTGCGCATGTCGGGCGTCGGAGTCAGCGTGGGCGTGGGGGTAGGTGGCAGAGTGGGCGTAATGGAGAGTTTGACCTGTACTTCGACCAGCATGTCGCTCACGCCGGGGTAACTGGCATCTTTTTGCAGGATGAATTCCAGCCGCTGGCGGGCGACTTCATAGCGGCCTGCATCCAGGTCCTGGCGGGCCAATGCAAATTGTTCGTCCAGTTGACTGTTTAACTGGGCTTTGGCCGCTGCGACTCGTTCTGAAACTCCGATGCCGTAACCGGCGAGGCTGCCCGTAATAATCACTGCGAACAGAATCAGCAGACTTATCCAAAACGAGGTTTTACCTCGCTGTTTCACTTTTGAGGGTTGGGTACTGGAGAGAGGATTGGAGGAGGTGTCAGACATAGGCGCGATTATATCAAAATTTCACAAACGGAACAGCAAGCGGAATTCGGACCAGATGAGTATTAGAGATAAGATTCCGCCTGCAAACATTCCTGCCAGGGCGGTTGGAATTGCTCCGCCAGGCAGATAGACTGCCAGGAGGTAGGCCGCAATTCCGCCTGGAAGGGCGGCTGCTACCCCTTTGCTGGTTGCCGCAAAAACCTGAACCCGACGCTCTAGCCGTCGGTTGAGCATGATGAGCATGAAAAGCGCTTCGGCGGTCAGCGATAATTCAGCCGCAGCGATGATGTAGGTGCCAAGGTCGCGCAACGCTGTCACGCCGGTTATGCCAATTGCGAGGTAAATGACCAGGCGCAGTATCACTCCAAGCAGCGGCATGAGCGGTTCTTTGCGGGCGTAAAAAGCGCGCGACATGGTCTCTTGCATGGCATAACCCGCCAGTGTAAGCATATATACACGAGACGTTGTTGCCAGCAGGTTGGTTCCCGCTTCATCGAAACCGAAGGCGGCTGCCACCAGCGGCTTGATTCCAGCAATGACAACTGCTGCTACAGGGATGGTGAGCGCGAGCAAGACGCGCAGAGCCTTTTCGAGCGTTTCTGAGAAGGTTTTCCACTCGCCTTTGCCCGCGAACTCCGCCAGGGAGGGGAGCAGTGCCGTGGCAATTGCCGTTCCAAGCAGGGTTTCGGGAACCTGCATCATCATCCAGCCATAAGTCAATGCCGAGACAGCGCCTTCCTGGTCGAGCCTCGAAGCGAGATTATCACGCGCCAGGAACATCAGTTGAATGCCAAGCATGGTCAACAGGCGCGGGGCCATCAATTTGAGCGCTTCGATTAGGCCGGAGTTGCGCACATCCAGCGAGGCCGTCCAGCGGAATTGATACTTCAGCAGACCGGGGATTTGAATCAGCAGGTGCAGCGCTGCGCCCAGGATTGCGCCGTAAACCAGACCGTGAATCCCCAGTCGGAGCGTGGGTAGCGAAACGGCGCCAAAAGCAACCGGCTCCAGGGGGGCGAAGAAAATCGCGCCGATGATTTGCCCGACGTTGTAGAAAAATGGGGCCAGCGCCGGCAAAAGGAAATGCTGGTTGGCTTGCAACCCGCCCATGACCAGGCCACTGAGCGAGAAAATCATCAGAGATATCAGGTTCAGCCGCATCAGGTCGGCGACCAGTTCCTGTTGCTCTGGGCCAAATCCGGGAGCAATCCCGACTTCCGCGCTGACAATTTGTTCGGCAAAGATGGCGACGAAAAGCGCTACAACGCCGGTGACGACGAACATCAGATTGGCGACCCGCGAGAACAAGTCCCAGGCATCTTCGCGCCCGCGCAGGGTGATGGCCTGGCGCAGGAGCGGGATGAAGGCCATTGAGAATGCGCCGCCTGAAATCAATGCAAAGAGCAGGTCGGGGAGGTTATTGGCGGAATTGAAGGCGTCTTGCAAGGGCAGGCTAAACGTACGCGAAACGATGAACAGGCGCCCAAAAGCCAGGACCTTATCTAGCCCAAACATGAAAAAGAGGAGCAGCGAGGTGCGTGCGAGGTGAGAGAGTTTTTTCATAGGGTTCTGGGGTAAAGAAGACCGTCCCGCAATCATACCAGATTGCGAGACGGTTCGTTGAGCAGGTTGATTGGGTTGTTCAGTAGTGGTTTTTCAGTTCTTCAGTTTTCCGGTTTGCCGGTGTGCCTGTCTTCTCCTCTCTAATGCTGATGTTCTGCCGAATCAAAATGTTCTGCGCCGGGGAGTTTATCGGCCAGGATGTGTGGTTTGTGAATCAGGACGGGCATGCATTGCGGGCAGAGGGCATAACGCTCGCCGCGATATTCAAGAGATAACAGCGGAATTTCCTGAGAGGTGCGGCCACAGTTCAGGCACGTTTTTTCGGACATGATTGGCTCCTATTCAATAATCTTGGTCTGAGGTGAGGATACCGTTTTTTGCATTTTTCGGCTGTGACAAAAGTCTCTTACAGAGTCCCTTTGTACATCCCGCCGTCAACCGATAGCATAACCCCTGTAACATAGGAGGCCGCTGGAGAGAGCAGGAAGACGGCTACGTTGGCAAATTCATCGGGTGAGGCCATGCGTCCCAGCGCGCTTTCTTTGGCTTGTTTGGCAATTTCATCGTCAACGGATGTGCCGTTCATGCGGGCGCGAGCGGTCATCAGTTCGGTCACGCGCTCGGTTTCCGTCCAGGCTGGCAGAATGGAGTTGAAGCGGATACCATCTTTGCCCAGCTCAAGCGCCAGCGACTTAGTCAATCCGACTGTCGCAGCGCGGATGGCGTTGGAAAGCACCAGGTTGGCAATCGGTTGTTTAACCGAATAAGAAGTGACCGTCAGCACGCTGGCCGAGTCAGACTGGCGCAGGTAGGGCAGGGCGGTTTTAATCAGATACACATTGCTCATGAAGGATAGGTTGATAGCTTTTTGCCAGGCTTCCTCGTCAAAGGATTCGAAAGCCCCCGGCGGCGGACCTCCGGCATTGCAAACCAGGATATCCAGCCCACCCAGGGTTTCCGCCGCATCTCGGACGACTGCTTTGGCCTCCTCGGCTTTGCTGATATCACCCGCCAATCCGTAGACTAATCCGCGCGTTTCGTTGGAAATTTTGAGCACGGCGGTTTGCAGGCGGGTGTCATCTCGGCCATTGATGGCAAGAAGGCAGCCTTCGCGTGCGAGATGACGGGCTGTTGCAAATCCCAATCCGCGCGAAGCGCCCGTTACCAACGCGCGTTTTCCTTGAAGTTTTAAGTCCATACTGTCTCCTATAAATATTCCAAGTATACAGGCAAAATGGCAAACATGGGAACAGGGCTGAGAAGGGAGAATGCCTGAACGGGTGAGTGAACAAAGTTGGTGATATCAAAGGAATACTTTGCTGTATTTTATACACGATTTAGGCACGCCCCCTCATCGCTGTTGCCCTCGATTAATGGGTATAATCGACTCCCATTCGTTGTTTACTCCTCAAAACTCATGATGTGGTTGGCTAGAAGGAGACCTCGTGACCCATTTGCACCCTGATATTCTCGATGCCATTCGGCGCGCGCTGGTTGAAGATGTTGGCTCTGGCGATGTCACTAGTGAAAGCATTCTGCCGCCCGAAGCGTGGATGCGCGGTCAAATCATTGCCAAGCAAACGGGCGTTATTGCCGGTCTGGATGTAGCTGCCCAGGTTTGCCGCATGGTAGATGAGCGAATTGACTTTCAGCCAACTGCGCAGGAAGGAGCATGGGTGGAAAACCGTCAGGTGGTTGCCCGGCTCAATGGCCCGGCGCGCAGTCTGTTGACCGCTGAGCGAACCGCGCTCAACTTCCTGGGCAGGGTTTCTGGCATTGCCACTCTCACCCGTCAGTTTGTGCAGGCCGTCTCTGGCACGCAGGCCGTCATTCTTGATACCCGCAAAACTGCCCCTGGTCTGCGCAGGTTGGACAAACTGGCTGTCCGGCGCGGCGGAGGGCAGAATCACCGCATGGGCCTGTACGACAGGATTCTGATAAAGGATAATCACATTGACTTTGCCGGTTCTATTCAATCAGCGGTTGAGCGCGCCAGGGCGGCTCATCCGGAACTGGAAATTGAAGTCGAAGCCCGAACGCTCGACCATGTGCGCGAGGCTCTTGCGCTGGGCGTTGAGCGCATTCTGCTCGATAACATGACACTTGACATGATGCGCCAGGCCGTTGCCCTCACCGCCGGGCGCGCCAGTCTGGAAGCCAGCGGCAATGTTTCGCTCGAAACGGTTCGCGCCATTGCCGAAACCGGTGTCCATTACATTTCGGTCGGCGCTCTCACGCATTCGCCAAAAGTCTTCGATGTCAGTTTGGATTATTTACCCTGAAGTATCTGGATAATGAAATCCGTCCACCTGCCTTCTCCTGTTTCAGAAAGGAACTGCCATGAACCCCCAGGCGCAAGCACTTTATGAAGAAATGAAAGCCAGTTTGGGCAAACTCGTTCCCGATTTTGAGTTGTATTACAAAGCCGAGATTGCGGTTGAAATCAATCGCCTGAAAAAGGAACGCAATGCTGTCATCCTCGGTCATAACTACATGGAGCCAGTCCTTTTTCACTCCATCCCCGATTTTCGCGGCGACTCGCTGGATTTGAGCCGCAAAGCCGCATCGACCGACAAAGACGTGATTGTGTTTTGCGGCGTCAAATTCATGGCTGAAACCGCCAAAATTCTCAGCCCCTCCAAAACCGTCCTGCTCCCGGCCGAAAAAGCCGGTTGTTCTCTGGCCGAATCTATCACCGTCGAAGACGTGCGCGCACTCAAGCGCAAATACCCCGGTGTTCCGGTCGTCACCTACGTCAACACGTATGCCGATGTCAAAGCGGAAAGCGACATCTGCTGCACATCCGGCAATGCGGTTGCGGTGGTCGAATCTCTGAAGGCGGAAACGGTCATCTTTCTGCCCGACCAGTACCTGGCCAGCAACGTCGCGCGCGAGACGGGCAAGCACATTATTTTCCCCTCGCTTACTCCACAAAGTGATACTTTGCTCGACGTTCAGATGGTTGGCTGGCATGGCAAATGCGAGGTCCACGAGAAATTCACCGTCGAAGATATTCGCGCCGTGCGCGAGCAATTCCCCGATGTGGTCGTCCTGACCCACCCCGAATGTCCACCCGATGTGGTGGCCGCCTCCGACTATTCTGGCAGTACCAATGCGATGATTAAATTCGTTCAGCAAAGCAACGCGCCGCATTTCCTGGTATTGACCGAATGCTCGATGGGCGACAACATCGCCGCGGCCAATCCCGATAAAGACCTGTTGCGTCTGTGTATGGTGCGCTGCCCGCACATGAATATGATTACGATGGAAAACGTGCGCGATTCCCTGATTCATAACCGTCAGGTCATTGAGGTCCCGGAAGATATTCGCGTCCGCGCTTTTCGGGCCGTAGACCGGATGATAAAAATTGGTTGACCACTCATAAACCCCATGAAAACCACCGATGTTCTTGTCATTGGCGCGGGGATTGCCGGATGCGCCGCCGCCCTCAAACTCTCCGAAGACCCGGCGCGTCGCGTTATCTTGATTACCCGCGAACCCGACCCGCGCGAATCCAATTCCAATTATGCCCAGGGCGGAATTATCTACCGTGGGCCAGATGACAGCGCCGATTTGCTCGTTCAAGACATTCTGGAAGCCGGGGCCGGCGCTTCTCTGCCCGAAGCCGCCCGCATTCTGGCTGAAGAAGGCCCCTGCCGTTTGCAAAATTTGCTCATGTCTCAAGCTGGCGTCCACTTCGACCGACAACCTGACGGTGAACTGGCTTTTGGGCAAGAAGCTGCCCATTCCCGCCGCCGCATTCTTCACATTGGCGATGGCACGGGGCGCAGCATCACTGAAAGCCTGTTAGAAGCCGTGCGCCGCCGTCCCAACATTGAACTCTTGACCAACGCCACCGCCGTAGACTTAATCACCTACCCTCATCATTCTCGCAACCCGCTCGATACTTACCGGCCAGTGACTTGCTATGGCGCGTATGTCTTCGACCGCAAAGGCAGGGCCATTCACCGCACCCTGGCCAAGGCCACCATTCTGGCAACCGGCGGGTTGGGGCGAATCTATCGCAATACCACCAACCCGCCCGGCGCGCGCGGCGATGGGCTGGCAATGGCACACCGCGCCGGGGCGCGCATCATCAATGCCGAATACATCCAATTTCACCCAACCGCGCTGGCAACCCCCGGCGCGGAAGGATTCTTGATTAGCGAAGCCGTGCGCGGCGAAGGCGGCATTCTGCTCACCCCCAACGGCCAACCCTTCATGGAAAAATACGCCCCCCGCTGGAAAGACCTGGCCCCGCGCGATGTGGTAGCCCGCGCCATTCACAGCGAGATGGAGGCAAACGGTTATTCACACGTTCTCCTGGATATTGCCAATCACATGCCCGCCGACCGGCTCCGCGTGCGCTTCCCCAACATTTACACCGCCTGCCTTAAAGTAGGCATTGACATTACCCGCGAGCCGATTCCCGTCGTCCCCGCGGCGCACTATTCGTGCGGCGGCGTGGCGGTGGATACCTGGGGCCAGACCAATATCCTCAACCTGTACGCAGTGGGCGAAGTGGCCTGCAACGGCCTGCATGGCGCCAACCGCCTCGCCAGTACCTCTCTGCTGGAGGGGTTGGTCTTTGGCGAGCGTGCCGCCGAGCATATTGCGCATCAGATGGACGGGTTGTCATATCCCAAACCCGATTCCATCCCCCCCTGGGACGAATCCAATCTCACGCACGATTCCGACCCGGCCCTCATTCAGGGCGATATGCAGACCATCCAAAATATCATGTGGCACTACGTTGGTCTCATTCGTTCCGGCGACCGAATTTCGCGCGCCATTCGTGAACTGCGTCATCTGCAAAATGAAATCGAAACCTTTTACCGCAAGACCAAATTGAGCGACGGGCTGATTGGCCTGCGCAACGCTGTCGAAACCGCTCTCATTGTGGCGCAGGCTGCCCGGCACAATCGTCAAAGCCGGGGTTGTCACTACCGCGTCGATTCAGTCAACGGAGGCGACCGGCTGTTATAAACCGCATGAAAGAACAAAGGTTATGGAAACTCAATTTCCTCTCGCGCTTGTGACCGGTGCCGCCCACCGTTTGGGGCGTCTGTTTGCCTTCACCCTCGCCCGGCGCGGATATGCCATCCTGCTGCATTATCACGCCTCGGAACTTCACGCCGAACAAACCGCTCTCGAACTGCGCGCTTTGGGCGTTCCTGTCTTTCCCCTCCGCGCCGACCTGACCGATGCAGGCCAGGTAGATGGCCTGTTCCAGTCGCTCGACGCCATCCTTGCCGACTCTGCCAACCATCTTTTGGGCTTGCACGTGCTGGTCAATTCGGCGGCCCTCATGCGTGCCGCAGACCTTCGCTCCACCAGCGTTGCTGTTTGGGATGAAATCTTCGACCTGAACCTGCGCGCGCCCTTCCTTTGCGCCCAGCGCGCTTATTCGCGCATGGATTCGGGCAGCCTCATCGTCAACATTACCGACATTGCCGCCGAAAAAGTTTGGACGCGCTTTGCCGCCTACACGGTGAGCAAAGCCGGGTTGGAATCGCTCACCCGTATTATGGCGCGCGCCTTCGCTCCAAAGGTGCGGGTCAATGCCATTGCTCCGGGTCTGGTCTTGCCTTCCGATGACATGCCGCCCGAAGAATGGAGCCGTCTCGTCTCGTGTCTCCCCATCCAGCGCGCCGCGCACCTTCATGAAATCGCCCATTCCCTTGAATTTTTGCTCGATAACGACTATATTACCGGTCAAACCCTCACGGTGGATGGCGGCTATTCGCTGCTATAGCGCGCAATGCGGAATTCTTTCCGCATTTTTTCCTGGAGATGACCATGCCAGAATCCCCTGCTTTTTTAGCCGACAGATTGAAAACCGAAGGCGAGAAAACTTGTGCGTTTTTCTCCGCCCTCACGCCTGCCCAATGGCAAACCCTGGTCTATACCGAAGGCGGCCACTGGACAGTGCGCAGCGTTTTGGCGCATTTCGTAACGGCTGAAAAAGGTTTCCTCAAACTCTTTTCTGAGATTCGCGCAGGCGGCCCTGGCGCATCGGAAGATTTTGACATTGACCGTTATAACGCCAGCCAGCAAGAAAAAACCAGAGAAATCTCCCCAGCAGAACTGCTCGAACAATTTCGCGCTGTGCGCGCCGAAATGACCAGCCTGGTGGCCTCCTTTTCCGAAGAAGACCTGCAAAAACAAGGCCGTCATCCCTTTCTCGGCCCCACTACCCTGGTCGAAATGGTCAAAATGGTCTATCGCCACAACCAGATTCACCTCCGCGACCTGCGTCCACTCATGGAAGCCTGAACTATGCCCCTCCTGACCACTGTCCTGCGCCTCACTCGCCCTGTTCAACTCCTGTTGGCTTTGCTAAGTTATGGTCTTGGCATGGGGGTTGCCCGTTACCTGGGCGGTTTGTTGAACCCGCTTACCCAAATTGCCGGCGGCCTCTCCCTGCTGTTCCTCCTGGCTGCCTCCAGCCTGTTGATTGAATACTTCCGTCCACCCACCGAACCGATTCTTACCCATGAAACCCGCCAGCAGCGTGAATCTTTGCGCCCCCTCTTGCTGACCGTCAGCGCCGCTTTCATTAGCGTTGCCGTCTTGCTGGCGTTTTTGCTTTATTTACAGGGTCGCCTGCCCGTCAACGACGCTTTGCTTTTCGTTTTATATCTGCTGCTTTGTCTGTCTCTGGCGCTTCCTCCGGTTCGCCTGGTCGAGCGCGGCATTGGGGAAATTGTCATCGCTTTTTTGCTCTCTGGCCTGACCCCCGCCATCTCCTTCCTGATGGTCTTTCCCGATTTGCACCCTTTCGTCAACGGCTTTACCTTCCCACTCTTCCTACTGGCTCTGGCCTGGCAACTGGCAATTTCCTTCGAACAATATCCCGCCCATCTCAAATATGGGCGGCGCATTTTGCTCATTCGGCTTTCGTGGCAGCGCTCCGTTCATGTTCATAACAGCCTGCTCATCTGCGCCTATCTGTTTCTGGCGGTTTTGCCTTTTCTAGGCATTCCATTTGCCCTGACCTGGCCGGCTTTGCTCACCCTGCCCATTGCCGCCTGGCAAATGCTCATGCTCCGCAACATCGCCGATGGCGCCAAACCGGTCTGGAACGCTCTCAACATCGCTGCCACTGTCGTCTTTGGCCTCACTGCCTACCTTATCACCATCACCTTTTGGCTGCGTTGATGTCTGCGCACTACGCACTGATTACTGATAACTGCCCCATGCCCGAATTTCTGACTCTCCTCCCTCCCGATTTGGCCCGCGAGAAGCTGCTTGCGGAACTGACCCCGCTGAATCAGGCTTCCGTTATCGAAACCTCCACTGCGCTGGGCCGCGTCACCGCCGAAGACATCCTCGCCCCGCACCCGCTGCCTGAATTTCCGCGCTCTACGGTGGATGGCTACGCCGTGCGGGCGCGCGATACCTTTGGCGCATCTGACTCTTTGCCCGGCTACCTGAAACTTGCAGGCGAGGTGCCAATGGGCGCGGCCCCGTCCTTTGCGCTCCGCCCCGGCGAATGCGCCCTCATCCACACCGGCGGAATGCTGCCCGAAGGGGCCGATGCGGTCGTCATGCTTGAATATACCCAACAGGCGGGGGACGAAATCGAAATCCTGCGCGCCGTTGCCGGGGGGGAGAATGTCATTCAGGTGGGCGAAGATGTCTCTCAGGGCCAGGTGGTGATTCCAAAAGGCACCCTGCTGCGGCCCGCCGAAATTGGCGGCCTGATGGCGCTTGGAATCACCAGTTTGCGCGTAGCCAATAAGATGAGAGTCGGCCTGATTTCTTCTGGAGATGAAGTTATCCCGGCGGAACGTTTTCCCGCTCCCGGCCAGGTGCGTGATATTAACGCGCATACGCTGGCGGCGCTGGTGCAGCGCTCTGGCGGGGAGGCAGTCTATTATGGCATCATCCCTGATGACTTTGCCGCTCTCTACGTCGCTGCCCAAAACGCCCTGACCGAATGCGATGCAGTGGTTATCACCGCCGGTTCTTCGGCCTCCACGCGCGATATGACCGCCCGGGTGATTGCCTCGTTGGGGCAGCCGGGCGTGCTGGTGCATGGCATCAACACCCGCCCTGGCAAACCGACTATTTTGGGCGCGTGCGGCGGCAAAGCGGTCATTGGCCTGCCCGGCAACCCCGTCAGCGCGCTGGTCAACGGCTATCTTTTTGTCGTTCCAGTCATCGAAAAACTGCTTGGCCTGCCGCTCGATGCGCCCAAAGCCAGCATTCCCGCCCGGCTCACCGTCAACCTGGCCTCGCAGGCCGGGCGCGAAGACTGGTGGCCGGTTAAACTGGTTCGGGATGAAGGCGGCTGGCTGGCTGAACCCATTTTTGGCAAATCCAATCTCATCTTCACCCTGGCCGCCGCCGATGGCCTGATAAAAATCCACCCCGACGCCAACGGAATCAGCGCCGGGGAACGGGTGGATGTATTTTTGATGTAAGGCTGGGCTACTTGCTCACCTTAATTTCCACGAAGGCACTCATGCCCCAGCGCAGGGCGGATGGAATCTCGTCGAGCGTTACGGTAACGGTGTAATACACGCCCGACCCCGCAGCGTTTTTCAGCGCGATTTTGCTCACTTTTCCGTTGACAACTGAATCAGGCAGGGCATCGAAAGTGACTTTAACCGGGTCGCCTTCTTTAATTCTCGCCACATCGACTTCCGACAGGTCGGTGGTTTCAACCACCAGGGTCGATAAATCGGCCAGCAGGACAACCGGCACGCCTGGCGAGATGCTTTCGCCAGAGCGGACATATTTCTCGACGATGGTGCCATCGAACGGGACAAACAGGTATTTCTGGTTGATGACGACTTCAATGGATTTGATGCGCGCCTGGGCGGCGGCCACTGCATCGGGGTCGGGACCATCTTTCAGGCGCGCATATTCCCGCTCGGCATCGGCCAGGTTGGCCTGGGCCAGGGCGAAGGCCGCGTTGGCTTCAGCAATGTCCAGGTCGGAAGGTTTGCCGGTGATGTAATTCAGTTTAGCGATTAAATCATCCAACCGCAATTGGGCGTTGGTCAGGGCCAGTTGTGCCTGGGCTTTGAGCGAATCCCCGTCGGGACGTTTTTCGACGCGCCGGTAGGCGTCTTTTGCCATTGCCAGTTGTTTTTTCGCCAGGTCAATTTCGGCTTGGGTCTGGTCAATCAAATCATCCGAGCCGCGCCGGAATTGGGTTCGTTCCACATCTTTTTGGGCTTCTTCCAATGCTTTTTTGGCTCTGACCACATTTTGCTCAGCCTGGTAACGGGCAACAGTGGAGGCCAGCAAGTCGTCGAGAGCGCGCCTCGCGCTGAGCAAATCGGCCTCGGCCAGGATGATGCTCTGGGGCAGGGCATCTGGCGACAGTTCAGCCAGTTTGTCCCCATCTTTGACGGCATCACCCACATCGTAGTAGAGAATAAATTCCGGGCCACCCATCATAAAAGAGAGATTCGCCCATTTTTCTGCTACGACTTTGGCCGAGGCGCTGATGGTATCGTCGCTGACAATGACCACCGGCTGCGGGGATGGCGTAGGGGTTGCACCGGGCATGGCGCTGCATCCAGCCAGCAGGGCAGTGAGCAGAGTGGCTGAAATCAAGCGGATAAAAAGTGTTTTCATCGTTGTCGTTCTCCTGAATTATTCGTAGTGGACGGCCTCGAGGATGCGCACACCAGCGGCGCGGCGCGAGGGGAATATGGCAGCAATTTGTGAGATGACAATCGCCGCGACCAGGCTGAGGGCAATGCTCTCCGGCGGTAACACAAAGGTTAATTTGTAGCCCGACATGGTGGTCATGCCGATAAACAGGATGCGCGCCAGCACGATGCCAGTCGCCAGCCCCAGCACGCCGCCAATAACGCCCAGCAGCCCGGCTTCGGCCAGCACCATGCGCACAATTTGGGCGCGGGTCATGCCGATGGCGCGCAACATGCCGATTTCCTGAGTCCGCTCGATGACGCTCATCGTCAGGGTGTTGACCACGCCCAGTGAGCCAACCACAATCGAGATGAGTGCCATCACATCGAACATGCTGAAGGCCTGGTCCATCAGGGTCAGCACGCGGCCGCGAATCGATTCGTTGGATTCCAGAATCAGCCGGTAGCGTTTGCCGTATAACTCATCGATGGTTTCTTGCACAGCGGCGATGTTTTCTCCCGCCCGAACCTTAACCAGGAAGGTGCTGGCATCATTGATGCGAAAGTAGCGCCGCATGTCATTCCAACTGCATTGCATCACCAGCCCCTGGTTATAAAAGTCGACCACCACCGCTGCCACCTCGAAGGCGTGGAAGCCGCTGCGCGTTCGCAGGTAGACTGTATCACCCGGCTGCAGGCCATATTTTTCCGAAAGCACGCTCGAAACCAGCACCGCGCCGCCCTCTTGCAGCCGCCGGACAACGCTGGTGGCGTCGGTTTCGGCCTCGCTGAACACGAAGCGCGTCACACGGGTATATTCGACCGGGTTGTAAGCCATCAAGTTGATGGTTTCAACCCCGTCGGCGGTTTGCCAGTCCACTTCAAGGTAGCGGATGGCGGCAACCGCCTCGACCCCCGAAACTGCCTGCAGGCGGCGTCCGACATCGCTGCGCATGGGGATGGAGGAACTGGCGTAAATATCGCCGCCGATGTAGGCCGAAATCCAGTCGCGCAGGTCGCCCGCAAAGGATTCAGTCATGCCGCGCGTCATGATAACCATGGCCACGCCAACCATTAGCGCGGCAACCGTCAGGGTGGTGCGCTGGCGCGAACGCTGGACGTTGCGGCTGCCCAGGCTGCCGCTGGCTCCGTAGATAAGTTTCATCAACGGGCGGGTGAGGCGCTCCCAGCCAGAGACCGTACCAGGGATGAGCAGGGTTGCGCCGCTGAACAGGCCAAAAACGGTCAGACTCCCCAATCGGAACTGGACATCATACGGAAAGGGATTGGCAATCAGCAGGATAGTGGAAGTGGCGAGCAGCGCCAGGCCGAGCATCCAGCCTTTACGGATGAGCCAGCCCTCGCCCGATTTTCCGCGCACGCGCAGGGCCTCCATCGGTGAGATGCGCCCGGCCTGGAAAGCAGGAATCCCCGCGGCAAGCAGCGTGACCGCCAGGCCAATCGCCCAACTGGTGAGCATATTATTGAATGGCACTTCGACCGTGTTGAGCGGTGAATTCAGGATGGTTTCCATCAGGCGCGTCAGGCCGCGCGCCAGCAGCATTCCCGCGCCGACCCCAGCCAGTGAGCCAAAGACGCCAAGCGTGCCAGCCTCCAGCAGGATGAGTCCCGTCACCTGGCCGCGCGTCATACCGATGGTGCGCAACATGCCAAATTCGCGCGTCCGCTCAATGACGGTCATGGCGAAGGCGTTGTAAATCAGGAAGGCGCCCACGAACAGCGCGATGCCGCTCATGAAGTTCAACCCAATCTGATAGTTTTGCAGCATTTGGGTCATGCGCTCGCCCTGGCCGGAGGGATACGTCACGGAGATGTCTTTACCCAGGCGGGCTTGCAGGCTGGCCTTGAGCGTGTCCAGTTCGGCGGTGGATGGGTTGGAATTGGTCGTCAGGATGTCCACCTGGTCGAGTTGTCCCTGGCGGTTGAATAATTCCTGCGCCGTGCCGAGCGGGATGACGCCAAACGCGCCGTTGTTGGTTTGCCCCGGCCCTTCGCGCGCCATCAGTCCGACGATTTTTAGCGATTCAATCCCATTAGGGGTCAGGATGCTGAACCAGCCGCCCAGGCTCAGGCTTTTATCGGCGGCATAGTTTTCGACCAGCACCACCTCGCGGGCGGTCAGGCTTTCGTTCAGGAACCGCCCGGCGGTCAGGGTGTAATCGCGCAGTTGTGGCTCGAGCAGCGGGTCGATGCCATGCAGTTGAACATTATCCGAAGAACTCATCCCGAACAAGCCCAGCGCGAGCTGCTCGGAAGCGGCTTCATCGACCAGGGCAGTCAGGGCGCGGACCGTGGGGGCTGCCACGCTAATGCCGGGCAGATTGCTGACGGTGCGCTGGACCTGCTCGGGGAAGCCGTTCACATCCTGGGTGGCGCTGCTGATGGAGAGTTTGGTGCGCCCCGAGGTGTTCTCGAACAGGCGCACAATTGAATCGAGCGCGCTCTGGTTGGTAACGCCGATGGCGAGCATCCCGGCTACGCCCAGCACAATCCCAAACGCGCTCAGGGTAAAGCGCAGGAAACGGGCGCGGATGGAGCGCAGCGTGAGCAGGCGAATCTGGCGCAGTAGTGAGCTCATTCGGCTTCCAATTCCTGCATCACGGCCAGGATGGCACTCATCCGCTCAGGGAGCGGGGCGCTTTCGGAAATCGGAAATTCGCGCACCACCAGCCCATCGCGCAGGAAGATAACCCGCTGGGCGTAGGCCGCCGCGCGCGGGTCGTGGGTCACAACGATGACGGTTTGGTCCAGTTCGCGGCAAGAGCGTTGGAGCAGTTCCATAATTGCCGTGCCCGATTTGGTGTCGAGGTTGCCAGTTGGCTCATCGGCCAGCAGGATGGCAGGCTGGGTGATGAGCGCGCGTGCCACTGCTACGCGCTGCTGCTGCCCGCCGGAGAGTTGGTCGGGTTTGTGATGTCGGCGGTCGGCCAGATTAACGATGTCGAGGATGCTTTCGAGCCGTTCTTTGTAATGTTTGGGGTCTTTTCCGTCGATGACGAGTGGCAGGATGATGTTTTCCTCGGCGGTCAGGGTTGGCAGCAGGTTGAAAAACTGGAAGACAAACCCGACGTTGTGCCGCCGGGCCAGGGTGGCCTGGTATTCGTTCAGCTTGGAGAGTTGCTTGTCTCCCAGCGTAATTTCCCCGTCGGTGGGTGTGTCCAGCCCGCCCAGCAGATGCAGCAGGGTCGATTTGCCACTGCCCGAAGGCCCCATGATGGCAACGAACTCGCCTTTTTCTACTTTGAAATCGACCCCGGCCAGGGCTTCGACGGTGTGCTGGCCGAGTTTGTAATGCTTTTTGACGAGATTGGCTTCGAGGACTGGCATAATCGCTCCGTTCAAACAGCGTGAATCAACACTTCACCTTTGTGACCATCGACCGTGACGAGAGTCTCGTCGGGCAAGCGAGTGGCGCCTTCAACCGAGACCACTGCTGGAATATTATATTCGCGCGCTACGATGGAGCTGTGCGAGAGCAATCCGCCCGATTCGGCCACCACCGCCCCGGCGCGCGCAAAGAGCGGCGTCCAGCCAACGTCGGAATACGGCACGACCAGCACATCGCCCTTTTGGACTTTGGAAAAATCCTGAATCCCCCGCACAACTTTGGTCTTGCCGGTGTAATGCCCGAGCGAGGTCGGGATGCCCGAAAGCACGCCCATATCGGCTTCACGCACCGGCGGGACTTCATCGCCATAGATGATGGTCGGCAGCAGGATGTCGCGGAAGCGTTCCATGTCCGCCTTGTGACGGGCGACTTCGGGCCGCACATCAGCCTGCTCCTGACCATTGACCAGGGTTCGCACCTGAGAGAGGGTCAGGTAATAAATATCCTCGGGCGCGTCCAGCAATCCGCGCCGGGTGAAGTGTCCTCCGAGCGCCAGGAAGTAATAGCGGAACAGGCCGTAGCCGTGCGTGTACAATCCGCTGACCTGCTCGCGCAACAGGCGAAACTCGCGCGCCCGGCGGTAGAACAGCTTGAACATCGGGCTGGTTTTCAGGTCGGCGAAGCGAACTTTCTGCCCCCTTTCCTCACTGCCAGGCTCGAACTCGGTGACCAGTTTCAGCACCATTTCGGGCCGTTCGCGCCAAGGGACGGCAGAGAAATCGTTGCCGTTGTCGCTCAAGTGGCCGAAGCGCTCCACCAGCGCGGCTACCTGGGCCGGGAAATCTCCCAGGTTGGTCATCTGTTGGAAATCGGCATACGTTGTCCGCCGGATTTGTTCCTGCGCTGCGGGCGGCAGCGCGCGGAATTGGGCGTGCAGGCGGCGCAGGTGCGTCCCCGGCTCAAATTCCTGAATTTCTGGCATGTTCTCGGTCAGGTCGAAATTGGTAAATTCGACGCCCTGTTTTTTCAATTGACCCATTAAAACGCGATTGTACATGCCCATCATCAGCGGCCCCATCACGTTGTAGTAGGCCACCTCGTGCATCAATTGGTAATGGCGGTCGATGGCGGCCAACAGGTCGGTTTCGCTCCACGTTTCCAGGTTGCGAAAAGGCGTGGCGCGCACGGCTTGGGCCAGACGCGGCAGGGCACGCTTCACTTTGGGGCCGAGCATCCACTTATCGGCCATAAAGACCAGCAGCCAGGGCAGGCGGGTAAAGGTTTTGAGGCCGGGTTTGAACCTGGGGCGGGCCGCATCCTTGGGCAGGGAGCCCATTATCATCTCGACCGATTCGCGTGGGAACCCCAGGCTCTCAAAAATATCGCCTAATTTGCCCATGTTGAAATAAACCCGGTAGTAAAACGATTTGGCCAGGTCTTCGGGGGCGATGCCCAGTTTGCCGGTGATGCTTTCGAGCATTTCAATCCAGATGCTATTTAACAGCGGAATGTTGACCGAGAAAATCAGCGGCTTAATCATGCCGGGCAGCATCTCGCGCGGAATGTAGTTGGAGTAAACGTTGCGATGGTTCAGGCTGGTGATTTCGCGTGCCTGCACCCAGTATAGATGTTCACCGCTCCAGACCCATTCCAGGTCAACCGGGTGGCGCAATTTGCCCGCAATTTGCCGCGTCCCGGCGATGATTTCATCCACAGCACTATCTGGCAGCCCACTTTCGCGCGGTTTTTCAACCCAGTAGTCCCATTTGTTGACCCAGCGGTCGGGCGTTCGCCCGGTTTGCACGAGCTGCGTTCCCAACCCGCTGACGGCTTCCACCACCACCTCGTCGCCGCCGGTGACGGGGTTTTTGCTGAGCGCCACTCCCGAATAGACCGGCGTGACCATCTCCTGGATAATGACTGCCATCGCCAGGTCGCGCGCCGAAAGGTTGTTCCGTTCCAGGTAAGCCTTCACTGCCGGGGCCTGGGCCGACGACCAGACCGACCAGATGGCCTGTAAAACATCATCCACCCGCCCCGGCACATTCAGCGCGGTTTTGAATTGCCCGGCAAACGAACGCTCTGCACCGTCTTCAATGCTGGCCGAGGAGCGCACCGCGTAGTTTTTTCCTGGCTTCAGGATGCGTTTCAACTCAGCCTGGAGCATTGCTACCAGGCTGACATCGTTATCAATATAGCGCTGGTAGGCTTCCCAGGTGCAAACGTATGTCACTGGGATGTGGATGCCGTTGTTCATCAGGCGTCGCAGGTTGAGCGCCTTATTCCCCGCAGATTTTGGTAAACGTCCGTTGGCAAGCGGCAGGATAAATTTTTTCTCGAACATACGCCCCCTGAGTGTTTTACTCCACTCTTTTGCGTGGCTCAACTTTAAAGAACTTCATGATTTTCAACATGCCGCGTCCCATCGGGAAAGACTCCATACCAGCACCCATATCCACCTGGCCAGCACGCTTTTTCTTGAGGTAATCTTTGGTATCGGGAATCAGCGCCAGGGTGAAAATGACGTTGATAACGATGCCATAGATAATGTGCGGCCAATTTCCTTTGAACAGGATTAGCCACAGCAGCACGAACCACAACCCGGAGACGTATGCCAGCAGGATGTCGCGGATGATAAAGAACCCAAACAGCATCCCGGCGAACGCTGAGACGATGGTGCCGATAAAGTCGATGGCAAATAAGCCACCATAGGTGGGCGAGATACCCCCGCCGCCGCGAAAACGGTAAAAAACGGGCCAGTTATGTCCGATGACCACAAAGACGGCTGCCAGCAGGTGATAAAAATCATTTGGATAAAGTAATTTCAACAGGAGAACTGGAACAAAACCCTTGAGGATATCCAGAAGGCCAATCGTGCAACCGACCTTTGGCCCCAATTTAATGGAAGCCGTCGTCGCGCCAATGGTTTGCAACGGTGGGCCCTCGCTTCCGTCAGCCTGGGTCATGCGTACATTTTCAAGGTCAAGATTGGGAGCAATCAGGCGCGTAACAAGCCGGGAGAAGGAAACCGCCCCCAATAAGTAGCTTGCGAGGATGGCAATCAAGGCTACAGCAGGTTCCATACGCGCTCACCTTTCAGTTTTGCAAAGTCCCTGCTCAAGAGTATAGTATTACAGATATAAAATACAAGTGACAAAAAGCATGGAAAAAGCAACCAACAAACATGACAATAATTATCATATTCCTGGCTCTCAAAACCTTGCAGGAATTCGAGCCGGGGTGATTTTGGCTGCGTTTTGCGGCCAAAGGTCAGATTCTTTTGTATAATGCTCTGCATGTCTGTTTATCTTCACGATATTCCCCTCCCGGAAGCCAAAAAACGATTAGAAACCGCCCTGCGCGAAGCCGGTTTGTGGCAGGTCTTGGGCGCGGAAACCATTCCGCTCGATGAAAACGCCCTGGGGCGCGTGCTGGCCGGGCCGGTGTGGGCGCTCAAATCTTCGCCGCACTATCATGCCAGCGCCATGGACGGGTTCGCCGTCCGCGCCGAAGCCACTGCCGGGGCCATGCCCTCTGCGCCTGTAATGCTGCGCTTTGGGCCGCAAGCCGCCTACCTGGATACCGGCGACCCTCTGCCCGATTGGGCCAATGCGGTTATCCCCATTGAAAACGTCGAACCGCTCGATGAAGCCGGGCAAATTGCCCCCAACCCGCGCCAACCGGCGGCGATTCGGATTCGCGCCTCGGTGACGCCCTGGAGTCACGTCCGCCCGCTGGGGGAAGATATTGTGGCGACCCAACTCGTCCTGCCTGCCGGGCAGGCGCTGAAGCCCTACGACCTGGGCGCGATTGCCGCCGCCGGGCATGTTTCGGTCATGGTAGCGCGCCGTCCGCGCGTTGCCATCCTGCCGACCGGCACGGAACTGGTGCCAATTGGCGCGGAACTCAAGCCCGGCGACATTCTGGAATACAACTCGCTGGTGATGGCGGCCCAAATTCGGGCGATGGGCGCAGAGCCGGTGCGCTTCCCCATTACGCCCGATAATTTTGAAGCCATTTGCGCCCGCGTGAGCGAAGCCGCCCAAACCTGCGACCTGGTGTTGCTCAATGCCGGTTCGTCCGCCGGGAGCGAGGACTTCTCGTCACGAGTGGTTGAATCGCTGGGCGAACTGCTGGTGCATGGCATTGCTGTCCGCCCGGGGCATCCGGTAATCTTGGGGCTGGTCAATCGGCAATCGGCAATCGGCAATCGAAAATCGAAAATCCCTATCATCGGTGTTCCCGGCTACCCGGTTTCTGCTGCGCTTACGGTGGAGATTTTCGTCGAAGAACTGATTGCCCGCTGGCTGGGACGCCGCCCCGCTGAGCCGCCCGTTCTTTCGGCGCAGATTACCCGTAAAACCGTCTCGCCGCCGGGGGATGATGACTATGTGCGGGTGGTGGTGGGCAAAGTGGGCGAAAAGGCTCTTGCCGCGCCGATTGCGCGGGGAGCAGGGGTTATCACCTCGCTGGTGCGCGCCGATGGGCTGGTGGTATTGCCGCGCGGGGTGCAGGGCGTGGAGGCAGGAGAAACGGTCAGCGTGCGGCTGATGCGCCCGCTCAGCGACATCGAACAGACGATTTTCTGCATTGGTTCGCATGATGTCATTCTGGATTTGCTGGCGCAGCATCTTTCCGAACACGACCGGCGGCTGGTTTCGGCCAATGTCGGCTCGCAGGCCGGGCTGGTGGCGCTCAAGCGCGGCGAGGCGCACCTGGCCGGGTCGCATCTGCTTGACCCCGAAACGGGCGAGTACAACATCAGATACCTGAAGCAATACCTGCCTGGCGTGCCGGTCAGGCTGGTGGGATTTGTGCGGAGGGAGCAGGGGTTGATTGTACGGCGCGGCAACCCAAAGGCAGTTCGTTCTTTGCAAGACCTGGTTCGGGACGATGTGATTTTCATTAACCGGCAGCGCGGCGCGGGGACAAGAGTTTTGCTCGATTATCACTTAAAGCAATTGGAAATCTCGTCTGACCTGGTTCACGGATACGATGATGAAGAGTATACTCATTTGGGTGTGGCCGCGGCGGTTGCTTCGGGGCGCGCCGATTGCGGGCTGGGCATTCCGGCAGCGGCGCAGGCTCTGGAGCTGGACTTTGTGCCGCTTTTTCATGAGCGCTATGACCTGGTTATTCCCGTTGGTTATGCGGAAAGTGATTTATTGCGGCCTTTGTTTGAATTAATGCAATCGCAATCATTCCAAAACGCTGTAAAAGCGCTTCCGGGGTATGATACGAATATCATGGGAACAATCATTGCGGAGGTAGGTTCATGATTCAAGCACTTGTGATTGACGATAATCGTTCTACGGCAGACTCGATGGTCAGGGTTTTGAAGGCATTGGGCGTCCAGGCGCGCCCGGCCTATGGGCCAGGGCCGGCTATGGCCATTCTGCGCTCTGAAACACCGAACGTGATTTTTTTGGATATTAACATGCCCGGCGTGACCGGGTTCGATATTTTGAGTTTTGCCAGCCGCGAACCGCGCCTGGCGAATGTGCCAGTGATTGTTTGCACTTCAGATGACCAACCTCAGACCCGGGCGAATGCTATGAAGGGCGGCGCGCGCGACTTTCTGGTGAAACCCGTGACGGTGGATGCTTTGGAACAGGCCCTGAAGAAACTTGGGTTGGTCTAAATTTGGCTTTAATGCGAAAAACCCCGCTACATAGTGGGGTTTTTCGCGTTGTTATTGGAAATTGATGAGCCGATTGGCGATTTTTGCGGCGCAATAGAGCGCATGATTGCGGGTCAAATCACTGGCTTCTTTATATGTGGCTGCGCGTAAGGAATTAAAGAATAATGCAATCAGGTAAGTACGTTCGCTATAGGCAGTGGTCTGCGCTGCCAGCGTACGGATGTGTATCATGATGCGATGAGCCTTGAGCAGGCCGGGATGTTCGTAAATCGATGGCAAATTCGGAGCGGCGAGCAAATTGCCCTCAAAGCATCCGCGCTCCCACTGTAACAGCGCATCGAGATGGACGCCCGATTTGGGTGTTAACCGGAAGCGAATGTCGGTTTCCAGCGCGGCATAATCTTGCAGGAGATGGCCGTCATCGGTGGTAGTCAGGAAATCTATCAGCCAGGTGGCGCGGTTGGGGTCGAGCAAAATATTTTGCCCGTTCAAGTCGCCGTGGATGGTGGTGAAAAAGCCATCGGCCCGAAAACTTGCGCCCCTGGCGTAGCGCAGCGGATCAGGCAGTCTTTCCGTTCCAAATTGCCATGCCCCATCGGCGCGTTCGGTAAAAATTGCCTGGCCCTCGCGAATGCCGTCGGCAATGCGTTGGAGTTTTTCTTCGGTCAGGTGAAGGTGTTGCATGTAAAAGGCACGCAGGTCGCAATTTTCTTTTAAGCGCCCGGTTTTGTCCTTGAGCGGGAAAAGCGTCTCTCGGTAGAGATTGTCGAGCACAGGCAACAGGTCATTCAGCCAGTTCCGCTGGTAGTAGCCGGCGAAGTTTTCTGTTTCACCGCCCAGCCCAATGAACGAATACAGGATGCCTCCTAAATCCTGGGTTTGGGCGCTGCGCAGGGCTTCGGGAATGCGGTGTCCGCCCACAATTCCTTTGACATATTTTTCATAATTGCCGATTTCCGCGTTAATTTCCTGACGGTTGCCAATTTTGACGACCACAGCCTGCCCTTCGCCTTTGACCGGGTAAGTGGGCGTGACCTGGAACACCGCCGCGCCGCTGAAGCCTTGCTGCATGTGTCCCAGGTTGATTTTTTCGCACTCCTGAAACAAGGTGCAGAAAATTTCGCGGATTTGGAGCGCGATATCTTCGGCAGGTAGTGTTTTGCCATTCAGGAAGCGGATATGTTTGGCGAGTTGTTCGGTGCAGTTTTGAGGGTCTTCGATGGTCAGTTTCAGATTGAGGTGCAGGGCATCTTGAAATGCGTTGCGCGCTTTTTCGGGCAGCAGGCTCATTTCCTCTTTGAAAACCACGCAGTAGGCGGGTTGTTTGCCATTCACCGGCTCCAGCGATTGACGCACGATTTGAGCATCGGCATAGCCGGTCATGATGATGACGGCCACCGACGGGTAGCAATGGTTGATTTGCCGCATCAGTTCCATTCCATCGCGGTTGTCCTCGTCGCTTTCGTCCAGGCGTACATCGAGAATGGCGATGTGGAAGCGTTCATTTTCCAGGACGTTCAGGGCTTCCTGGCGCGAAGCAGCGGCGCGAGTGAAGTAGCCTGCGTCTCGCAGAATGCCGCTGGCGGTGCTGCGCACATCGGGCAAATCATCCACGATTAAGATTTTTCCCTGCATGAGGTTCCTCCCTGTTTTCGGGCAATGGAATTTCAACCAACATGGTTGTTCCCAGCAGGCCGGTCGTTTCAATGCAGATATTTCCGCCCAAACTTTCCATAATCATTTTGCTCAGCCATAATCCCAGCCCGGAGCCTTCCTGTTGATTGGTCGGAGAGACTGGTTTGGTGAACAGGCGCGGTTGGATTTTAGGAGGAATGCCGCCCGGCACGTTATCTTTTACCCGCACCCTGATTTTTTCATCTTCGAGAGTGGTTGTAACCTGGATTTTTGCGCCGCCAAAGGACAACCCTGGTGGAATTTGGTCGCGATAGGCGTGCAGATGTTTATAGGCTTTCTCTAATTCGCGGTAGGCGTTTTGAATCAGGTTGTGGAAAACTTCGGCGATTTGTCCTTTGGGCAGTTGGACGGTGGGTAAATTGGGGCAGGTTTCGAGGGTGGCTTCTACCAGCCAGCGGGTTCGGTCTGCGGTCCACTCTCTTCGTTGCTGCTCGAAGATTTCGTATACCAGGGCGTTGATGTCCACTTCTTCCGGGTTTACTTCAAAGAGGGGCGCGCGGATGCGCTTAAGAAGCGTGGCGGTATAGCGGGTGTTGCGCTCAATGATGCCCAGGATTTCTTCAAGTTCATCATCCTGTTTATCTAACCGGCTGCGCAGGCGCATCAGATTGGGCGCGATGATGCTGAGCGTGTTATTAATGCGATGCTCAATGGCGGCTGTGGCGCGCCCCAGCGTGGCAAGTTGCCGTTCGGCCAGTACCTCGTTGCGCGCCGCGTTGTACAGCCGCGTATTGTTCAGGGCGGTAGCGGCCTGGCTGGCAATCGTTTGCAGGGCCGAAAGGTCATCAATCGTATAAGTGTTTTCGCGTTCATGATAAATAACGATTGCCCCCAAAACGCGCTCGCCAGCCAACATCGGTGCGCCTATCCAGGACGAGAAAAAGGCTTCTTCGGGCGAGAAATGCCCGGAGTCGAGCTCGGCGCGCTTGGATGAAAAGACTGCCCATCGGTTTTGCAGAATTGACCGGATGTGCGCCTGCCAGCGCGTTCCCATTTCCCAGCCGGACGGAGCGAGTTTCTTTCCATCGCGCAACATCAGACCCGGGCGAATCTCGCCGCGTTCAGCGTCATAGAGCGCGATGGTCATGTTGCGGCTGTCCATGAATTGGTCAATTTGTTCGTGAATCAGGCCCAAAAGTTCGTTTTCCGTCCGGTTGACTTGCGAGGCCAGTCGATTGCCCGATTCCAGCAGGGCTTTGCGCCGGATAAGAAGGCGCGCGTTGCGAATGGCGATGGCCGTTTGAGCCGCGAACAACTCAATCAGTTCTCGTTGCGGTTTTGAGAACCCCTGTTTTTGGCGGTAACTGACGAACAAAACGCCCACAATTTCATTCCCAATTTTCATCGGGACGGTTGCCATGGACTGGATTTTCTCACGCACCACAAACCGCTCTTTCACCTGTTCTGGGCGGGCTTGGTGGGGCCTGGTGAGGGTCGGTTCGTTGGCTGCATCGTCTACATACCAGGGGTGGCCGACCTCCACCACTGTGCAGGCAATGTCGGTGCGATAGACTTTGTCTTTTCGCACTGGCTGGTAGCGCTCACCCGCCTCGATGACTGGCATCGGATAGACGTTGCGGTTTTGTTCATATTGATACAGGTCCACCAGGTCGGCTTCCAGCACTTCCCGTGCGCCTTCGGCAATTTGTTTCAGCAGGCCGGGCAGTTCGGCGCGGCCCTCGCTCAATTGGATTAATTTTTCGGAGACGCTGCTCAGGCGGCTGAGGGCTTCGGCCCGTTTTTGCGAAGTTTCGTACAGCCCCACATTCGCAATCGCAATGGCTGCCTGCGCCGCGAAAATTTCAATCAGTTCTTTCTGGTGTTCGGGGAAGGTCTGCGGCTGCCGATAATTGATAAACAGCGCTCCTACGGTTTTGCCGTCAATCATCAACGGCAGAGCCGCGGTGGATTGCACTCGTTCTCGTATTACAAAGCGCTGACGGGTTTGGGTATCGGCAGGCCGGTTGGGGTGAAAGGGGCTGTTGGTGCGCGGGTCGCGCTGCGAATCGGTGATGTAGAGCGGTTTGCGGGCCTGGAACAACTGATATAAGACATCATCCCGATGAATGGTTTGGGGGCTTGGGCTTTTGCGCTCCCCGGCCAGCGAGGGCGGCAGCAGAAAGCGGTCTTCTTCCTCGTTGTAATGGTACAAATCCACCAGGTCGGCTCCCAGCGCTTTACGCGCTGTCTGCGCCACTTCATCCAGCACCTCCCTGATTTTTTTGCGGGAGGGAATGGACAACAAACCCGGCCCAATCTCGTGCAGTTCTTTGAGCGCCTGGGTTTGCCTTTGCGAACGTCGGAACAAAAATGCATTGTGAATGGCAATTCCGGCCTGATGGGCAAACAGACGGATGGAATTTTGCTCTTCTTCGGTAAACTTGTGTGGCGCGCGGTAATTGATGAACAGAAGACCTAAAGGCGCATTATTGGCGCGTGGCGCAATGGCCATGAAGGCTTTTACCCCCTCGCGGACGATGAAATGGTCATGCAGGCGGGTGGGATATTCCGCCGCTAAATCGTTGATTACCAGTTCGCCTTCTTGCATGACCTGGCTTGCCATGCTCCACTTTACGCGCGGCTTCTCGCTCAGTTGCAATGGCTCTAACAGGCCGTGCGAAACGACATGCGCCCGGTCATAATACATCTCCCGCTCTGGGTCAAATGGATACAGAACGGCGCAATCGGCGCCCAGCACCTCGCAGCTGGCTTTTACAATGCCCAGCAGAATGTCTTTCAGCCTGTCGGAAACCGTCTCATACTTCTGGCTGATGTGCATCAGCGCTTCCAAAACAACCCGCCGATTTTCAACCTCGATGGTCAGCGCAATCTGGTTCACGAAGTTATCTACCAGCGTTTTCAAGCCGGTCAGGTTGCCCGTCCGCCCCCGCCCGGCATAGACCGCCATCACGCCCTCGGCTTGCCCATTGACCACAATCGGTGCGCACAATGCCGAAACCCAGCCCTGTTCTAGCGCTTCTTGTTTGTGTTTCCAGCGCGGCTCGCGTGAAATATCCGGCACAATTGCTGGCTGCATTAAACGAAAAGCATCTCCAATCACGCTGGATTCATGCAAAAAGACCACCGCATCTTCTCTGAGCGAGGACGCCATGCCGTGGAAAGCCGCCATGCGCAACTGCCTTCGCTGCTTGTCAGGAATCCAGATACTGACGGGCAGGTTAACCAGTTCTTGCAGCGTTTTGGCAAAATTGTAGAACAGTTTGATTCGTTTGGCCTCATTCAGCCGCACGATATTCGTCGTAGTGCTTGGCGCTGCCATTTTTGACTTTCCTGTCTACCATCTATCCCAGTGGATGACTTCATCCAGCCTGCGCCGTCCGCCTTTGCGGGGTGCTGCCGTGATGACCGTTTCATCTGCCGGGTAGCCAAATGAAAGCGCAATGCGCAAATGCCATTCGGCAGGGAATCCCAAAATCTCGCGCGCCCGTTCTGGCTCGTAAATGGAAGCCGGACACGAGCCAATTCCCAATTCCCAGGCCGCCAGTTGCATAAAGGCAGCCGCCTGCCCGGCGTCGAACATGGTCTGAAATTTCTCGGTTGGATTGGGCGTCAAAATCGCTACCCCCAGCGCTGCCCCGGCCAGATGCCCGGCCCATTCTCCACAAGTGGAAAGTGCTTTCAGAGTCTGCCGGTCACGGATGGCGATGAACTGCCAGGCCTGGCTGTTTTTAGAGGACTGTGAGCGCCGCCCGGCATTGAGAATGGCCCGAATGGCATCATCGGGCAGCGGCTTTTCTAAAAATTTGCGCACGGCGCGCTTGGTGCGGATGGCTTCGGAAACATTCATCGGACTACCCGTCTCCTTTCGCGTTCCTGAAGTCTATTTTACCTGTTTTCATGCCTGGAATCATAGCGTACCTTAACAGGGTATAATCCTTCTCATGGATGAAACCCCTGCCTATCGTCCCTTTCTCGTCCCGACCCTGCTGCTCATCGTAGGTGGCTGGGGCGGGTTGTATTTGTTGCTCAACCTGACCGAACCTACCCTCTGGCCGCGCTGGGCTTTCTTTGTCTTGATTGTGCTTGCTTGCGCCGGTACTGCGCTACCGGTGGTGTACCTGCTCAACCGCTTGTTCCCCTCCCGACCTCCAGTTGAGCCGCGCGTCATCACTCGCCAGGCTGGCTGGTTTGGAATTTATTTTGCTACCCTGGCCTGGCTGAGCATTGGGCGCATTCTCGACTTTTCGGTTGGTCTGTGGCTGGCGCTTGGTCTGGCCGCCATTGAATACCTCCTGCGCACCCGCGAAACCCTCCCGCCCCCTGATGACAACACTCCGCAGCCTCCCCTCGGTTGACCTTTTGCTCCAGCACTCTGAAGGCCTGATTGCGGAATATGGCCGCCCGCTCACCGTTCAGGCCCTTCGCGCAACGCTTGAAGCCGTTCGAGGGGATGTTCAGGCTGGCAGGGAGGCTCCGTCCAACGAAAACATCCTGTCTCAGGCCGAATCTCGTCTTGCCGGGTGGACCAGGCCCACCCTGGAGCCGGTTATAAACGCTACGGGGGTTATCCTGCACACCAACCTGGGTCGTGCCCCGTTGAGCAAATCTGCTATGGAAGCCATGCTGGCCGCCTCCTCTGGCTACGTCAACCTGGAATTTGACCTCAACACTGGCAAGCGCGGCTCACGCCTGATACATGCCGAGGCCCTGCTCAAACAGTTGACCGGGGCTGAAGCAGCGGTTGTGGTGAACAACTGCGCCTCCGCGGTCTTGCTTGTTCTTTCCGCGCTGGCAAGGGGCAAACGGGTCATTCTTCCGCGCTCGCAACTGGTCGAAATCGGCGGCGGCTTTCGCATTCCAGACGTGATGAAACAAAGTGGAGCGAAACTGATTGAAATTGGAACAACCAATAAGGTGCGTATCGCTGATTATGAAGAATCTCTATCTGCTTCATCGTCCATTCCCAACATCCGCTCATTGGCTTCATCATCCGTTCCTTCATCCGTTCTCATGCGCGTTCATCGCTCCAATTTCCGCATCATCGGGTTTACCGAAGAGCCGAGCCTGGCCGCGATGGTCGAAACTGCTCACAAACACGGCGCGATATTGATTGACGACCTTGGCTCTGGCACGTTGATTGATGTTGTCCGCTATGGCATGGCGCATGAGCCGACCGTGCAAGAATCGCTGGCGGCAGGCGTGGATGTTGTTATGTTTTCTGGCGATAAACTGCTGGGTGGCCCACAGGCCGGAATTATCCTGGGCCGGGCTGACCTGCTTGCCAAAATCAAGAGACATCCCCTGGCGCGCGCTGTGCGGGCCGATAAAACCCGCCTGGCTGCTCTCTCGGCTACGCTCATCCACTACCTGAAAGACGAAGCCGAGCGCGAAATCCCTATCTGGCAGATGATTGCGCAGACGCCGGAATACATTCGGGCCAGGGCCGAAGCCTGGAAAGCGGAACTCGGCTGCGGCCAGGTCATTCCGGCGGAATCGACGGTCGGCGGCGGCAGTTTGCCCGGCGAGAATCTTTCCACCTTTGTTTTGAGCCTGTCAATCAAATCCTCCGCAAAATTTCTTGCAAAACTCAGAAAGCATACCCCTCCTGTTATCGCCCGCGCCGAAGATGACCAGGTGCTGCTTGACCCGCGCACGGTTTTGCCCGAGCAGGAACCGGCTTTGCTGGCTGCTTTATCTGAAGCGTTGCGTTCGCCGCGCGATGCCGAATAGATTTTTGGGGGACGCCTTTCTGATGTTATCAAAATGCTCTGTTGCAAACAAGATATTTGTCTGCGGTTTTCTCTCCCCCTGCTATCTCTCATCGGGAGAGGGGTTGGGGGCGAGGGGGAAAGCGCGGAAGCAAGTTCATCTTTGCAACCAAGCATTATCAAAACCCTAGTTCTTTTAAAATCTCGCCCTCGCTCTTTTTGCCCTGCTTTCCCAGCAAGTTATGCCAGAAATTATCATCATACCTGCGTGAGCGCACCGGCAGTGGCATGGGGACGCCCCATGGTCCAAGCAAAAGAACTTCTTTGCCTGATTGCAGCCGCGCCAGCATTCCCTTAATAGCCTCTCTGCCCGACAAGCCCGATAAGACGGCTTGAATGTCATTGTCATCGCCCAGCCAGCCGCTGATGCGCGTGCCAAGCTGCGACATGACTTCGTCGTAAATTTGCGAGGGGCGCTGGTCAATGATGAGCAAAGTCACATAATACTTTCGCAATTCGCGGGCAATCGTCGAAAAGGTGGTTTGCGAGGCGATTTCGCGGTTCAGCAATTTATGCGCTTCTTCAACGGCAATGACTAATGGGCGGGGCAAAACGCTGCGGTCTTTGGTGCGGTGGTATTCGTTGGTTTTTGCTTCCCAAACTTGCCGAATTCTTCGGGTGAGGATGTTGGATACCATTAAGTAGTCGATATCATTGTCGTATCGCCCAAATGACAAAATCACGCTGCGTCCACTTTGTAAAGCGTTGATAATTTGCCCGACTCCATCACTGCTTACTTGCTCGGCCACATAATCGAGTTGGTAAATGCGCTTGTGCAGCCGGGAGTGCAACGCTTTGGCGGCTTCGATGTGCACGCCTGCGCTTTCTGCCCAGGCTTCGATACTGCCTTCTGGGTAAAAGGCATTCCCTTCCTCGTCTTTTTGTTTGGGCATCGACTCCATTTTCATAAATTCGGCAAACCAATTTTCCTTAAATCGCCCATACAGAGCGGCCAATGTTGTGGAGGTCGTCTCTCGCAAATTGAGCGCCTGTGTGAGCATTTCAATATCGCTGGGGTAGATATCTTGCATGGCAATTTCCAGGTTGATATCAGGCGTTTTGCCCTGATACATTGCGTTTTTGCCCTTTCCTAACCCAACAATGGCAACCCGGCTGCCCAATTTGTCTTTAAGACCCGGCACGGCTTCGCCGCCTTCGGGAGGGTTGTAGGTGTAGCCGTATTCGTTGTGCATATCAAATACAAGCAGCGCAACATCGGTTTTGGTAATCAGGCCAGCCAGAATAACCCGTGTCAAGAATGATTTCCCTGAGCCGGTTGCGCCAAAGATGCCCGAGGAGCGTTGCACAAACCGCCTCAAGTCGATTCGCACGGGATGACCTTGTTCGCGTGTCTGACCAACCTCGAAAAATGCATCTTCGTCTTTGCCAAAGATTTCAGCAATATCACCCTCGGCGGCCAGGTACACTTTGGCATGATGGGGTGGAATATTCTTGACAGGCAAGGGGCGCGGTTTTTCTTTAATGCCCCGGTCTATTTGCGATGTCCATTCTTTATATTCGGGCGATGCTGTATCATCCGGGCCGACTTCCATCATCAAGTTGGGCAAAATTTCGAGATTTGCATACAGGGTTTGACCATAAAGCGCTTTGGAGAGCGAGGGCGCCAGGCGGTCATCCAGTTTTTCATCGGCAAACATCTGGTCGGTCGCGCCAAGCAGGATGTCGGTGACAATTCCGTAATAATTCCAATTGCCGCTGTGAATGACTACAAAAGCGCCCTCCTGAATTTCTTGCGGCGAAACGGTTAACCGAACGCGAAAATTTTCTTTCAGCCCGCCGCCCACCAGATAGCCAATTTGGGTTCGTTGTACTTGTGTCATCTTAAGCCTCCAATGTGTCGTTGATTGCCCCCAGGGCAGACATCAACGTTGGGTAGTCGCTTCGCAACAGCGTGATGATTTCTTGAATGGCCTGTTCTTTCCATTGCCCGCCATCATTTCGGGCCTGGCTTGTCTGCTGGATGTGTGCGGCCAGGACTTCTCCGGTTGGAAAATCTTTTTGCCGCAAAATGTGCCGGAAATAGCCAAATCTCCTTCGGCTACGCTCCGAGCCGGTTCCCGCGCCTGTGAACCTGGCCAGTTCCTGGTCATCACACAGGTAAATTACATCCAGACTCAGTGGCGGGCGCGGCGGCAGCAGGTGGAAAATCTGGCCATCCTGTTCATAGCCCACCGCCAGCACCGACATTTCCACCGGTACGATACGCCGCTCACGGTTGTCGCGCATCACCTCGGCGCTGACGTTTTCTGCCGTAACCAGCTGGCGTACCAGCCCGTCATCGTCGATGTGGATGTCGTAAATCAGGCCGTAGACCTGGTACCCGTTCCCCAATGGGGCGCGGACCAGCGCGCCAAAGGCCGGGGTCTCGAACTGCGAGACCGAGCATCCCGCAATAAAGCCGGTCGTCCCGGCGCGCAACAAACGTCCAATTTCGATGGATGATGGCATAAAAATCCTCGCTTTGTCTACCGATTGCGGTGAAACCTGCGCCGCCGGTGACAGAAATTGTTGTACCTGGTCATACTTTACATGCTTTGGGCAATTCCGACAAGGCCAGTTGAATGGTAAAATCGAACGAATTTTCTGTGAAAGGAACACCATGATTGAAGGATTGATTTTCGATTTCGATGGCTTGATTCTCGATACTGAAACCCCCGAATATCAGGCCATCAACGCCGCCTATGCCGAGCATGGCCAGCACTTGCCTGTCACGCTTTACGGCAGCGTGGTCGGCGGACAATATGGACATCAGTTCGACCCGGTCGTCCATCTTTCGTCGCTGGTGGGCATGCCCATCGACTCACAGGCATTTTGGGCGCAGGTTGACCGACAGCGCATCGAAGTCATTGAGCGCAGCCAGCCTCTGCCAGGCGTGGAAACCTACCTGAAAACGGCCAGGCAGCGCGGCCTAAAACTGGCTGTGGCCTCTAGCTCGTCGCACCGTTGGGTAGATGCGCATCTCCAACGACTCGGTCTTTTCCACTACTTTGATGTTGTCCGATGCAAAGACGATGTCCGCCAGATTAAACCAGCCCCCGATTTATTTCTGGCGGCCCTGAACGCGCTTCAACTTCGCGCGGAAGCCGCGTTGGTCTTTGAAGATTCGCGGAATGGAGTGCTGGCAGCCCAGGCTGCGGGAATCCGGGTTGTTCTCGTGCCGAATCCTGTTACCGTCCACCTCGACATTCGAGGGGAGAGTCTGCGCCTGAATTCCCTGGCAGATATGTCACTCGATGACCTTTTGATGCATTTTTCTGGCAATGGCGCAGTCTCTTGAAGCGCGGTGAAATATCGATGATATTTAGTGCGCAAGTCATGACTCTTTGACGTGGTTTTGTCTGTACAATAGAGGTATATCACTTGTTTGCCGGAGGAATGTATGCAAATGCCAACCGTTCATGACTTTACGCGCCAGATTGAGGCGCAGCGCGATGTTATTCGCGCCATTCTGAGCCGCTACCAGAAACCGAGCATCCCGCGCAGTGTCTGGCAGATGGTCAACACTTTGCTTCCGTTTTTTGGGTTATGGGCGCTGGCCGTTTACACCTTCAATCACTTTCCCTATTGGGTCACGTTGCTGGTGTCCATTCTCGCAGCGGGATTCATGGTGCGGGCTTTTATTCTGTTCCATGACTGCTGTCATGGTTCGTTCTTCAAGTCCAAAGCCGCCAATGATTGGGTAGGGCGTGTTTTGGGTGTGATTGTGTTCACCCCCTATGACTACTGGAAACACGACCATTCCATTCATCATGCAACTGCCGGGAATCTCGATAAACGCGGCGTGGGCGATGTGCCAACCTGGACGGTAGAGGAGTATAGCGCTCGACCCTGGTACGCCCGTCTGGGCTACCGTCTGATGCGGCATCCGCTTATCCTGTTGACGATAGTTCCTTTTTACGTATTTGCCATCTCGCACCGTTTTTGGTTGCCTGGTGCAGGGAAGCGCGAAAAGGCCAGTACCATCTACACCAACCTGGCCCTGGCTGTTATCATTGCCATTCTGATTGGGTGGGTTGGATGGAAGGCTTTTCTGGCCATTCAACTCCCTTTGCTGGTGGTGGCTTCGACGGGCGGGTTGTGGTTGTTCTACGTCCAGCACAATTTTGATGGAACATACTGGGAACGCCAGGCGAATTGGGATTTTTACAAAGCCGGTTTGCTGGGTAGTTCCTACTATAAACTCCCTGCGGTCTTAAACTGGTTTACCGGCAATATCGGTTTCCACCACATTCATCATCTCAGCCCACGCATTCCCAACTACTACCTGCCTGAAGTTCAGAAAGAACACCCTCTGTTTGAGCAGGTACGTCCGTTGACCATCCTGCGCAGTCTGAAATCGCTGAATTATCGCTTATGGGATGAACAACAGAAAATCATGGTCGGATTCAACGTTTTGCGTAACCGTCGGGGTCAGCAGGGCATGTAGCCTTGCTGCTGCGCGCCACATCCGAGGGCAGTTGCTCAATGTTTTGACGCGGCGCGCCATCGGTTGGAGTCTTTGCCAGTGATATAATTCCATTCACCATGTCCACGCCCGCCCCCCTCAACAACCGTTACCAGATTCTCCAGCCGCTTGGCTCAGGTGGCATGGCTCAGGTATATCGCGCCCGCGACTTGATGCTGGAGCGTTTTGTGGCGCTCAAAGTGCTGCGCGCCGATTACTCTGCCGATAAAGACCTTCAAATTCGCTTTCGGCAGGAGGCCAAAGCAGCAGCCAATCTTTCGCATCCCAACATTGTCACGGTGCATGACTTTGGGTTTGACCAGGGACAATTATTCATCGTCATGGAATTTGTTCCGGGAACCAACCTGAAGACGATGATTGAGAACCTGGGCAAATTCAGCCTCGAAGACGCCATCCCGCTCATGGTGCAGGCCTGCGCCGGGCTAGGGTACGCGCATCGCGCCGGGTTGGTGCATTGTGATGTCAAACCCCACAATATGCTTGTTACCCCCGACCGGCGCCTGAAAGTGACCGATTTTGGTATTGCGCGCGCCATTGCCGGGATTCACCCGGAGGAACAAAACGATGTTGTTTGGGGTTCACCGCTCTATTTTGCGCCCGAACAGGCTGCCGGGCAGGCGCCCTCGCCTGCTTCAGATGTCTACTCGCTCGGCGTGGTGATGTATGAGCTCCTCACCGGGCGGCCACCTTTCGTGGCGCGCACCGCTGAAACTCTGGCTCGTCTGCATCGTGAGATGGCGCCCCAGCCGCCCAGCCAGCTTAATCCGGCCATCACCCCCGAACTGGAACAAATCATTCTCAAGGTTCTTTCCAAAGAGCCCGCTGCCCGCTACCGCACGGCAGACCAGTTAGGACGAGTGCTGATGACCTTTGGGCAGGCTCAAAAATCGGCGGCAGTGAATCTCACCCCGCCCCCGCCGGTCACCGAAACCCAGGCTCCGACCGTTGCCGCTCGGCCTGCCGTTGTTCGAACCCAAAGCACGCGACCAAAGCCCGCGCCAGAGCCTGAACCCATAGAAGACCCGCTCGCCAGTTTTGATTGGGTGAGCGTTGCGCTTGGCCTGGTAGCCCTGGCAGCTGTGGGTGGACTATTCCCCTGGTGGTTTTATGTGATTGGCACCTTGCTCAGCACAAGGTAAACAATGCCCCCTTTCATCCTTGCCCCATCAATTTTATCTGCCGATTTCACCCGCCTGGGCGCGGAAATTGCCGCCGCCGAACAAGCCGGGGCGGATTGGATTCATCTCGATGTGATGGATGGTCACTTTGTTCCGAACATGACCATTGGCCCGCTGGTGGTGGAGGCATGCCGCCGCGCCACCCATCTGCCGCTGGATGTGCACCTCATGATTGAGCAGCCAGAGCGCTATCTTGAGGCGTTTGCCCGCGCTGGGGCCGACCGTCTGACCGTTCACGTGGAAACTTGCCCGCATCTGCATCGCGTTTTGCAACAGGTGCGCGATTTGGGCGTCAAACCTGGTGTTACGCTTAATCCTGGCACGCCCGCTATTCTGCTCAAGGAAATTTTGCCTCTGGTCGATTTGGTGCTGGTAATGACGGTCAACCCCGGTTTTGGAGCGCAACCTTTTCTGCCCGAAACGCTTACTAAAATTACCGAGATTCGAGGCATGTTGACCACGAGCAATTCCCCCGCCTGGCTGCAAGTGGATGGCGGCGTGGCCGAAAACACCCTCCCCCTGATGGTTGCTGCCGGGGCGAACGCCTTTGTCGCGGGCAATGCAGTCTTCAAACATCCGCAAGGGGTGAAGGAGGGAGTGCGGGTGTTGAAAAATGTCTTGGCAGAGCTTTAACTGGCTCAAAAGCGGCTGCCCATCCATAGGCAGCCGCTTTTTCTGTCGAGAATTTTGGGTAGCGAGGCTTCAACTATTTCTTTTCATCCTTAAAAATCATCGTCAGCACCACGCTCACCACGCTCACAATCAGCCCGCCCAGAAAGGCTGGCCAGAACCCGGCAACCGTGAACCCGACGCCAAAGTTGGCCCCAATGACCCCTGCCAGCCAGAACAAGAACGTGTTGATGACCAGCGTGAACAGCCCCAGCGTTAGCAAGATGAGCGGGCAAGTCAGCACGTTGAGCAGCGGTCGTAGAAGCGCGTTTAACAGGCCAAAAATAAGCGCCAGCCAGAGGAAAGACAGCCAGTTTGTAGATTGCGCCACAATGCCTGGCACAAGCGCAACAGCGGCGTAAAGCGCCACTGCATTGATTAACCAGCGTAAAATAAAGCGATTCATGTTTTTCTCCTTATAAAGCCTCGGAAGACTGGTTCGATATCCTTACATACATACGTACGCTGGTCAGCGAGGTTGCGTTCCGTGGGTTTCCATCCATATCAGGGTGCGCTGGGGTTGGAAGCCGGCCTCGCGGATAGCCTCGTCGGCCACCCCCGCGGGGAATTCCAGGCTCAGGCTGTAGCGTTCGGAGAGAATCCGGCGGCCATGCAGTAGAAGCGCCGTCACAATTTCAGGGTCTGGGCGGCGGGGCGTGGCCAGCCACAGGTGGTCGCTGCGCCCGTTGGTGCGCTGGCATGATAACACCGCGCCCAGTCGATTGTCTTTATAAGCCGCCCAGTGCAGCGTGTCGATATCGGCCAGGAACCGGTAGATGCCATTCACCAGCCCAGGCTTGAGGATGCTCCACCGATGGGCGAAATACCAATCTAAACTGGATGGGTAGGATATTTCCAACCAACGGCTTTGCTGGGGCCAATCCCACGAAGAACGTGGACGGATGCTGATGGTGTTTGCGCGCCCGTTCAATAGTGGTGGAATGTTGGTTGATGAGGTATACCAGGTTGTTCGCCGGGCGCGCTCATAAAAGCCCAGTTCCTGGTAGAGCGCAATCGCGCCGGGGTTGTCCTGGCGGACGTGCAGCCAGATGGTGTCGGCGCGTTTTTCGCGTGCGCGCTGAATGGCGGCCTGGGTAAGAGCGCGTGCAATTCCTCGACGTCGGTAGTCAGGATGAGTAGCGACGTTCGCAATCAGGAAGACCTTGAACCCGCCTTTCGAGAACGGAATCAGGCTAACGTTTCCAACAATCCGCCCATCGTCCTCCCAAACAAAGCCCGAAAGCGGCAGGGAGACTGATTCGATAACGCGGGGCGCCCAATCCAGAAAGCCTGAATCGCCCCCGTTGCGGCGCATTTGGTCAATATAGTTCCGTCCATCTGGGTCGAGCGTGTTCGCAAAGCACAGCTCAATCAGGTCGGCAACGGTCGGCAAATCGCGCAGAATGTTGAGGGGGCGCATTCGGCCAGGGGCGGCAGAGGCCGCCGAGGGAGTGAGCGCAAAAGTGACGGTCATTCTCTTAATTGTAGCGCAAGTGGGGCAAGATGTCATTGCGCCACGAAAAGCGAATTCCGTGTAGAATCATTTCATACGCATTTCTAACGCCTTTTTTCTAAAAGATTGAGATGGCCTTTGCTATAATCGTTGTCAATCTGAAAGGATTCTAGTCTATGATGCGATTTGACCGATTCACCGAGCGAGCGCAAGAAGCCGCCCAACGCGCAGCGGAGATTATCCAGCGTTATGGGCATAACCAGATTGATACCGAACACATTCTGCTGGCACTGATTGAGCAGCCTGGCGGGGTTATCCCTCAAATTCTGAGCCATCTCAATGTCAATGCCCAGGCCCTGGCTGACCGATTGGATGCCACCCTGCGCGCTACCCCCAAGGCCAATATCTTCGGTGGTGGCGGGGCCGGGCAAATTTTCATTACCCCGCGCGTCAAACGGATTATTGACCTGGCGAATGAAGAAGCTAACCGTCTGCGCGATGAGTATATTTCCACCGAGCATATTTTCCTGGCCATTTTGACTGAACGGAATACCCCGGCGGCGCGCGTTCTGGAAAGCGCCGGGATAACCCGTGAGCGTGTCTACGAAGCCATCCAGCAGATTCGCGGTGGACAGCGTGTGACCGACCCGCAGGCCGAAACCCGCTACCGCACCCTCGAAAAATACTCCCGCGACCTGACCCAGTTGGCCCGCGAAGGCAAACTGGACCCTGTGATTGGCCGCGATAACGAAATTCTGCGTCTCATCCAGATTCTCTCGCGCCGCACCAAGAACAACCCGGTGCTGATTGGCGAGGCAGGCGTCGGCAAAACTGCCATTGTGGAAGGCCTGGCTCAGAAAATTGCCAACAACGATGTGCCGGAGATTTTGAGCGGAAAAAAGGTCGTTGCTCTTGATTTGGGCGCGATGATTGCCGGGTCTCGCTTCCGCGGTGAGTTTGAAGAACGCCTGAAAGCCGTCATGGAGGAAGTTCAGCGGTCGCAGGGTGATATTATCATGATGATTGATGAACTGCACACGGTCGTTGGAGCGGGCGCAGCCCAGGGCGCCATGGATGCCTCTAATATGCTCAAACCGGCCCTGGCGCGCGGCGAGTTGCAGTGTATCGGCGCCACCACGCTGGATGAGTTTCACAAGCACATTGAGAAAGATGCTGCGCTGGAGCGTCGCTTTGCTCCAATTTATGTCGATGAACCCAAGCCGGAGGATGCGGTCAAGATGCTCAAGGGTTTGCGTGACCGTTACGAGGCCCATCACAAAATCCGCTATTCTGATGCCGCGCTTGAGGCCGCGGTGCACCTGGCCGACCGGTACGTCACCGACCGCCACCTGCCTGATAAGGCCATCGACTTGATGGATGAAGCCGCCGCCAAACTGCGCGTGGCGCTCTATTCGATGCCTCCTGAACTCAAGGACATGAAAAACGAAATCGACAAACTGGCTGCCGAAGAAGAGCAGGCCGGTTTGTCGCGCGAATACGAGCGCGCCGCTCAGAAAAAGTCGGAACGGTTGCGCCTCGAAGCAGAATATCATGCAAGGCGCGATAAATGGGAAGCCGAGAATCAAATCGACGAGGTGGTAGACGTCAATGACATTGCCGAGGTTGTTCACCAGTGGACGGGCATCCCGGTCAATCAGATGATGGAGACCGAGTCTGAAAAACTCCTGCACATGGAAGAACGCCTGCATGAGCGAATCATTGGTCAGGAGGAAGCCATCCATGCGATTTCGGATGCCATCCGCCGCGCTCGCAGTGGTCTCAAAGACCCCAGTCGTCCAATTGGCTCTTTCATTTTTATCGGCCCAAGCGGCGTCGGAAAGACAGAACTTGCCAAGGCCCTGGCCTGGTTTATGTTTGACGATGAAGACGCCCTGGTGCGCATTGACATGTCAGAGTACCGCGAGCAGCATACTGTTAGCCGCCTGTTTGGCGCGCCGCCCGGCTATGTTGGCTACGAAGAAGGTGGTCAATTGACCGAGGCAGTCCGCCGCCGCCCGTATCGCGTTCTCTTGTTCGATGAAATCGAAAAGGCGCATCCTGAGGTGTGGAACGCTTTGTTGCAAATTCTGGACGATGGCCGAATGACCGACGGTCAGGGCAATGTGGTTGATTTCCGCAACACGGTCCTGATTATGACCAGCAACCTTGGTACAGAATATGTCCGCAAGGGTGGCACGCTCGGATTTGTGCAGAAGACCGGTGATGACAGCGAGCGCGAAGCCCATGAGAAAATTGAAAAGGCTCTCAAAGGTGCATTCCGACCAGAATTCTTGAACCGCATTGATGAAATCATCATGTTCTCGCCGCTCAGCCTGGAACAGATGGAGCAAATTGTTGGTCTTCAGATGAAAGAAGTACAGGCGCGCCTGAGCGAATATGGCGTTGAAGTAACTTTGACCTCTGCCGCTCGCACCTGGCTTGCCAAACAGGGCTACGACCCGGCATTTGGCGCTCGTCCACTGCGCCGCGCCATCCAGAAATTCATTGAGAGTCCACTTTCGGTTGAACTGCTTTCCAAGAAATATGAAAAAGGCAGCCGGGTCACTGTGGATGTGGAAAATGACAAGGTGGTGTTTAAGTAAAACCGGGCAGTTTTCGGCCAAAAAATCCCTTGGCAGGATGCGGGGGATTTTTTGATTTTCGCAGGTAAAATGGGGCATTCACGTCTCAGGAGAGTTTAAAGCCATGCAAAAATTGCATTTTGGCGCAGCCTGGTATCCCGAGCACTGGCCACAGGAACGCTGGCCGGAGGACATTCGTCTGATGCAAGAGGCCAACTTCAGCGTTGTTCGAATGGCGGAGTTTGCCTGGTCTACGATGGAACCGGCGGAGGGCGAGTTCTGTTTCGACTGGCTTGAGCAGGCGATTGAGATGCTGGCTCAGGCGGGCATCGCCTCGGTCTTGGGGACGCCGACTGCCGCCCCGCCCGCCTGGCTGGTACAAAAATATCCTGATACGCTGGCGGTTGATGAGCAGGGCCGCAGGGTTCAGTTCGGCAATCGTTGCCATTATTGCGTTAACTCGCCGGAATTTCATCAGGCCAGCCGCCGCATTGTCCGCGCCATGGCGGAGCGTTTTGGAAAAAATCCGCATGTCATCGGCTGGCAGTTTGACAATGAATACAATCGCGTCTGTTACTGCGACCACTGCCGGGCCGAATTCCAGGCTTTCCTGCGCGAGGAATACGGCACGCTTGATGAATTGAACGCCCGCTGGTCTACCGCTTATTGGAGCCAGACCTATTCTGATTGGGCGCAGATTCCCATCCCGATTGGAGGGCATAACCCCGGTCTGATGCTGGCCTTTCGGCATTTCGTCACCCACTCGTATCGGACATTCCAGAAAATCCAGTTAGAGGCACTCCGACCACATTTGCCTGATTCGGTTTGGGTGACGCATAACTTCATGAATTGGTTCAACGCTTTCGACCACTATGCCCTGTCGCAAGACCTGGATTTGGCTTCGTGGGACTGGTACATTGGCACGGGACATCACGACCACCTGAAGACTGGCGCTGCCCATGACCTGGTGCGTGGTTACAAGCGCAAACATTTCTGGCTGATGGAAACCCAGCCTGGCAGCGTCAATTGGTCAGAGACCAACAACGTGCTGAACAAACTCGAAGCGCGTGCGATGGCCTGGCACGCGGTGGCGCATGGTGCGGATGCATTGCTTTACTGGCAGTGGCGTTCGGCCCTGGGTGGGCAGGAGCAATATCACGGCACGCTGGTTGACCAATCTGGCCGGCCCCGCCCGTTTTATGAGGAAGCCCAACTTATCGGCGCGGAATTTGCGCGCCTGTCAGACCTGGTGGTCGGTTCAACCGTTCAGAGCAAAGCAGCCCTCTTGAATTGCTTCGACAGCCGCTGGTCAATTGAATTCCAGCGTCACCATAGCGAATTCGATTATGTTGCGTATTTGGAACACTGGTATCGCCCGCTGGCGGCCCGCAACGTGGATATCGACATCATCTCTGCGGATGAGCCGCTCGATAGTTATAAATTAGTGATTGCCCCGGCCATGATTGTCCTGGATGATGCACGGGTCGAACATTTCAAGGCTTTTCTTAAGCGCGGCGGGCGGCTGGTGCTGACCCTGCGAACCGGCATGAAGGACCGCCACAATGCTCTTTTGCCTTCTCGCCAGCCGGGCGCGCTCGCTGAACTGGCTGGCGTTGAAGTGGAAGACTATTACTCGCTGGAGAATCCGATTCCGGTGGGGGGCAAGTTGTTCCAAGGGAGCGCTTTGCTTTGGGCGGAACGTTTGCGTTTGTTGGGGCAGAAATTCACCACTGTTATGGCCAGGTATGGAGCGTGCAACGGCTGGCTCGATGACCAGCCTGCAATTGTGGTTAATCCTTTCGAGAGCGGCTTTGTCTACACGGTTGGCACCTGGCTGGATTTAGAAAGCCAGCAAACCCTGGTCAACCAGATTCTCATCAATACCATGCTCAAGCCGTTTGCCGCGCCTGCCCCGGTCGAAGTGCGCACGCGCATTCGCCCGGATGGAACTGTGTTGTATTTCGTCGTCAACCATAGCCGCCAAGAGCAGGTCATCTCTTTGCCCTGGCCTGTCACTGACCACATTGGCGGGCAGCAGTTCTCGCAAGGGAATCTCACTCTCTATCCGTATGCGGTTGCGTTGCTGACGAAGCAAAATTGAAGGTGAATTGCTTTTGTTACTTTCTTTTGGACTGTTACGGTGTAAAATACATTTGTTCTACAATTGCACCGCCGCATCGCGGCGGGACCTATACCCACTCAAGGAGTCCCCCTATGTATCACACCTTAATCATCGTTGGAAATGTTGGCCGCGACCCGGAAATGCGCTACACCCCCTCTGGTCAGCCGGTTACCTCGTTTTCTGTGGCAACCAGCCGTCAATACACCGGTAACAATGGTCAGACCGTCAAAGAGACTATCTGGTTCAAAGTGACCACCTGGGGTAAACAGGCGGAAGTCTGCAACCAGTATCTCAAAAAAGGCAGAAAGGTGCTGATTGAAGGCCGTCTGACTCCTGACCCCAACACTGGCAGTCCGCGCATCTGGACACGCCAGGATGGTACGGCAGGCGCTTCTTTTGAAGTGACCGCCAGCACGGTGCGCTTTCTCTCCAGCCGTGATGAAGGTGGGGGTGGCTCAATGGGCGGCAGCGAGATGGGCAGCTCGTTTGTTGGCGCGCCGGAAGAAGATATTCCATTCTAACAATAAAAACCCTAAAGGGCTTGCGGCCCTTTAGGGTTCCTTCAAAGCGAGGCGGATATGACCGTTCCTCCCAATCGTCTCCCCACCGCGCTGGAAGTTCCAGCAGACCTGGGCGCAGTCTACGCTAACCTGGTGCGCATTGCTCACTCCCCTGCCGATTTTGTGCTGGATTTTGCTCACTTGTTGCCTGGCGAGAACAAAGCCCGTGTGGGCGCGCGCATTCTGATGTCGCCGCTCAGCGCCAAACTGTTGTTGCGCGCCCTGACCGAGAACCTGGCGCGTTACGAGGCGGCCTTTGGCGAAATCCATACCCCGGTCTCTACCCTGGCCGACCAGTTGTTCAAACCGTTCCAACCCCCAGACGGCCCTCCAGCCGACGAAGGAAAAATATAACACATGAAGCAACTTGATGCGCTGGCCGAACAAATCCGCCAGCAGTTTGAACTTCGCACTGCCGCTCGCGACCAGGCTCTGGCTCAGGCGCGCATGTTGACCCGTTTTTGCTCGCAGGCCATTCGTGCTGTGCATCGCGATGAAATTGACACGATGAATGCGCAACTGCGCGAAGCCAAAACCCTGGCCGACACTTTGCGTCAGGTGCTTGAGCCTTACCCTGACTTGTATTATGCCGGTTATACCCAGGATGCGCTCAAAGAGTTTGTGGAAGCCAACGTCACCTGCGCCTTGATATTAAACCAGCCGCTGCCTGGCCCTGCCGATTTGGGCGTGGAAGCGAATACCTACTTGAATGGACTGGCTGAAGTGGTCGGAGAACTGCGTCGCCGCTGCCTCGATATTTTGCGGAACGGCTATTCTTCCGAAGCCGAGCGCCTGTTGATGCTGATGGACGATATCTATGCCATTCTCGTCACCATGGATTATCCCGACGCCATCACCAACGGACTCCGTCGCCAGACCGACCTGGCGCGAGGCATCATCGAAAAAACGCGCGGCGATATCACCTTCAGCCTGCGTGGAGAACACCTGGAAAACGCCCTGGCGCGCCTCAGCCGTCAATTGGGCAGCGAATCTGCCCCGCCACTTCCTACCCTGCGCCGAGCCGGGAGCGACGAGGAGGCCTGAATGGCAAAAGGCAGACGCAAATATCGCCTGCTTCTCTACCGTTCTATCCTGGACCGCTGGTGGCCGGCGACCTTGACTTTATCCATCATTCTCTTCTTGAATGTCGGTGCTTTATGGGGCGCGCAATGGTATTTCATTGACCCATCCGAAAATCCTCTGCCCGTTTTATCGGACGAGGGCGGTTATATCATGATTGGCGTGGGTTGTTTTGGGTTGGTTATCACCTTTTTGCTCCGGCTGGTGCGCAATAGCGCCTATGTGCAGTTATTCGACACATATATGCGCCTGGCTACACCTTTCTTTCGTACCAACATCTCCTACAAACGTGTTCATCGCACCACCACTGCGCAAGTGGCCGACCTGTTTCCACCATCGAAACTAAAAGGAAGTGCGCGTGAAATCATAGAACCGCTGCTTGCAGAGACTGCCATTGTTGTGCACCTCAACTCCTACCCTCTGCCGCGCGCGGCGCTCGGTTTATTCTTTTCCCCGTTTTTCTTTTTCGATAAAACTCCCCATTTTGTTCTTATTGTTGATGATTGGATGAGTTTTAGTATTGAACTGGACAGTCGTCGCACAGGCAGCAAGCCCAGGCCCCCGCGCCGTCCGACCGGGCCAAGTGTTTCATCCGGGCTGTTGGACGACCTGACTCGCAGATAATTCTCATGAACATTTATTTTGCCTGTTCTGTCACCGGTGGCAGTGAGTTTGAACCGGTCTATCAGACGATTGTCGCTGCTCTTGGCGCTGACGGTCATGAGATTCCCACCTCTCATCTTGCCAGTTCGGAAGTGATTTCCCTGGAAAACGTAGCCAACCCTCGCGATGTGATACCACCTGGATTCGCGCGGCAGAGGTTCTGATTGCCGAAGTCAGCGTACCGTCGCATGGGGTTGGCTATGAGATTGGGTATGCCCTGGCATTGGGTAAACCTGTCCTGGCTTGCTACCGCGCTGACAGACCCGTTTCTAAAATGATTCGCGGCAACCCTGACCCTCGTCTGACGCTTCAGTCTTATGAGACGCCCGAAGAAGCCGTTCGGCTTATCCGTGCTTATTTGCTGAGATTGCGCGTATGATTGGCGAGACAGGGGATTGATTGTGAGTTTTGTCACTATCCTGTCGTGACAAAACTTATTTGTGAAAACAGGCACATACGGGTATGATTACCAGCGACAAGAGCAATAACATGCTCCTCGCTGTCTCCTCCTTTGGCGAATGCCTGCGCCGGGTCCTCCCCCCGGCGCAGGCCGCTTTAACAACAAAACAAACAGAAATGTTTCTGAAACTTTGCTGCTTTTTTTCTTTACTCCAGCACCAAATTGTCAATCAGTCTCGTTTGTCCGATGAATACCGCCATGGAAAGCAATGACTTGCCCGTTAGGGTTTCCAATTCTTGCAGAGTATCGTAGTTGGCGCAGGAAACATATTGCAGACGCGCCAGCGGTTCGGCCTCAATGGTCTTGCGCATGATTCGCCGCAGTGTTTCGGCATTTCGCTCTCCGGCCTGATATGCAGTTTGAGCGGCAGTCAGGGCGCGGAACAACACGGTTGCGGCGCGGCGTTCTTCAGAATTCAGATAGCTGTTGCGGCTGGACATTGCCAGCCCGTCAGGTTCACGCACGGTGGGGCAGACCACAATGTCTATCGGGTAACTTAAATCGCGGGTCATCTGGCGGATGATGGCAGCCTGCTGGGCGTCTTTTTGACCGAAATAGGCTTTGTCAGGTCGGACGGCGTTAAACAGTTTTGAGACGATGGTTGTTACGCCCCGAAAATGCCCGGGACGCATTGCGCCCTCCAGGGGGGCGGTGAGAGTCTCCACAGTCACCCAGGTCTGGAATTCGGGTGGGTACATCACCTCAGGGGTCGGCAGCCAGACCAGGTCGGTTCCGGCAGCCTCAAGCAATTTCAAATCGCCTTCAACGTTGCGCGGATAGCGGGAAAGGTCTTCATTCGGCCCAAATTGGGTGGGGTTGACAAAAATGCTGACAGCTACGCTGCGACATTCTTCTCGAGCGCGGCGCACCAGGGAGATGTGACCTGGATGTAGATAGCCCATCGTCGGGACCAGCCCCAACGGGCGTTCGAGCAGGCTCAGGGCTTGCCAGAGTTCTTCCAGGCTGGTGGCAATCATCATCGATTGGCTCATATTAATTCCTTTTTGACTGCCGCGAATCCCAGCCCGTTGGGGCCGAGGTGAGCCCCAATCAGGCTGGTGACGTTGAGCAGGCGGATTTCAGGGGGGATGTTGCGGCGGTTTTTACTCTGCAAAAGCAGGTCGAGAAATTCGCGGGCGCGCGCTTCGGCGTTTGTGTGTAAAATGGCGAGTCGTTCCAGCGGGCCGAGGTTGAGCAGGAATTCAAGCAGGGCCGAGGTAGCCTGTCTGGTGGTGCGCGCCGCGGTGAGCGGCTTGACCGCACCCTCGCGCAGTTCTACGACTGGCTTAATACTCAACAAACCACCAATGGTGGTGATGGCTGCAGGGACGCGGCCAGAGCGGCGCAGGTAGTCCATCGTATCGAGGGCGGCGGCTACGCGTACTCGCTGGCGGGTAGAGTGTATTTTTTCGAGAACGGATTTTAATCCCAGGCCTTGCTCAATGGCTTCTGCAGCGGCAAGTACCTGAAAGCCGGTGCCCATCGTCAGCGAGCCAGATTCCAGAACGGTCACTCGCCCGTTGAAATCTCGGGCAGCGTTGCGGGCAAAATTGGGCAGACTGGTCAGTTTTTCGGCAGTATGGATGGAAATAATGTGTTCACAGCCATTTGCCAGCAATTTCTGGTACCGGGCGGCAAAATCCAGGGGGGAGGGGGCAGCCGTGGTGGGATGGCGGCGCATGGCGGGCAAACGGGCATAAAATTGTTCGCGGGTAATGTCTACTCCATCGATGTATTCCTGCCCTTCGATGATGAGAATGGCAGGGATAACCTCGATGCCATAATTCTCTGCCAGGTCGAGGGGCAGGTCGGCGGGGGAGTCAGTCACGAGTCCAATTTTCATTATGGCTGGGGCAAAAATAACGCAATACGCAGACTGGTGCTGTAATCCGTATTGCGTTGTTTCGAGGAAAGCAGATTACTCGATGGAGATGATAAACTGATAATGCGGTTGTCCACCTTCCTGTACTTCCACCTCCAGCGCGGGGTATCTTTCGCGCACCAGGTCGGCAATACGGTTGGCTTCCAGGTTTTTCAGGTCTTCGCCATAGAACAGGGTGACGAGTTCGTATTTCCCGGCATTCGCTTTCTCAAGGAATTCCAGACAGGCGTGCTCCAGGCTGTCGGAGGAGACTGCCAGTTTGCCATTGAGCAGGGCAATGACTTGCCCCTCTTTGACGTTGACTCCGTCAATTTCGACGGTTCGGGTAGCAACGGTAATTTCTCCGGTCACGACATTGTCAATGGCTTTGGTCATCTTTTCGGCGACTTTTTCCAGGTCACCATCGGGGTTCAGATGCAGCATGGCAGCCAGGCCTTGCGGCACGTTGCGGCTGGGAACGACATGCACTTGTTTGACGGTGACTTCTTTGGCCTGGTTGGCAGCCAGGATGATGTTTTTGTTGTTGGGTAGAATAATAATTTTGTCGGTGGGGAGATTTTCAAAGGCATCGAGGATGTCTTTGGTGGATGGGTTCATGGTCTGCCCACCGGAGACGATAGCGGCTACCCCCAGGCTGGCAAAGATGCGCGAAATGCCGCTGCCGGGAGAGACCGTGACGACGGCAATTTGCCCTGGTTCGACGTTGGCCAGTTCTATGGACGTCTCGGCGCGTCCTTCTATGTCTTCCATTTGCGCCAGCAGGTTTTCCATGGCGACTTTGGTGATGGTGCCGATTTGCATGATGTAGTCAATGGGCTCGTAACGTTTTTCTAGAGGGGTGTGAATGTGCATTCGATAAATCCCCTCGCCCTCGCCAACCTGGATAGATGTGCCGATTTGCTCAAGGCGGCTGTAGAAGGTTGGCAGTTCGAATTCTTTACCGGGGCGGAAATCAACCACAACTTCCCAGTCCTGACCTTCTTCAACGTCTTCCATGGCATTCTCCAGCATCATGGCGGAAAGTGGCTGCACAGAAATGAGTGGCGATTCAAGCGATTCGCCATCGAGATAGCGCAACATTCCTTCCAGGATGAAGAACAAGCCTTTGCCGCCAGAATCTACCACGCTGGCCTGTTTCAAGACGGGCAGGAATTCGGGAGTACGCTGTACCGATTCATCGGCAGCCCGTACGCAGCGGCGCAATACTTCAATCGGGTCATCGGTTTCCTGGGCGGCTTTTTGCGCTTCTGTGGCGATGTCTTTTGAGACGGTCAGGATTGTGCCTTCTACCGGGCGAACAACGCCTTTGTAGGCGGTATCGCGTGCTTCGGCAAAGGCGGCAGCAAGGGCCGAGGCATCAATGACCTCTTTGCCATGCAGGGCGCGGGCAAAGCCTCGCCATAATTGAGAAAGAATCACGCCAGAGTTGCCGCGCGCGCCCATCAGCGCGCCTTGTGCCACGGCGGCCACCATTTGCCCGGCGTTATGATGACCCAGGTTGCTGATTTCGTTGTAGGCAGAGGTCATCGTCAACAGCATATTTGTGCCGGTGTCTCCATCGGGGACGGGGAACACGTTTAGGGCGTTAACAGTTTGTTGATTGGTACGCAGCCAGGTAAGGCCGGCTTCCACCAGTTCCTTAACCGCCAATCCATCAAATGACTTTCTCATCATGCTCAAGAATCTCCTAGCGGGAGCAGTATCGTTTAACCTTGTATTTTGTGGGTGTCTTGTCGTGAGCGGCTGGTTGCTGCCCGGACAGAACATGCGCCGCGCTACGAACAAGTACTCACAAAAGCGGAACACGCTCATTGGTGGCGTGTTCCGCGTCCGACTATTCATTAATCAGGATTGCTGATGCGCAAACCCTGTACGTGAACGTTAACTTCGTGAACTTTCAGGCCGACAATTTTTTCCACCTGATAGCGGACGGTGTTGGCAACGCTGGAAGCGACCGAAGCAATGCGAGTGCCAAATTCTACGATAACGTAGATGTCGATGTCAAGTTTATCGCCGTCAAAGTGGACGTTGACTCCGCGAGTAGGTTCGCGGGTAATGGTGTTGGCAATGCCTTCGGCCAGGTTTTTGGGGGCTAGCCCTACGACGCCATACGACTGAAGTGTAGCGTGGTAGGTGATGGTTGCGATGGCATTGGGCGAGATATGGATGCTTCCCAGGGTGGTTTTTTCTTGTCCCATACATGTGTCCTTTGCGAAATGTATAACACTTTCCTTGTGAAAGGATACGGTTTGTGATAAAATACCGCGCCTGTCCGAAAAACAGGTTGATGGAATTATAGCAAGAAAGGATGATTTAAGATGGCAAAGTGCGCTCATTGTGGAAAAACCACAACGTTTGGTCACAACCGTTCCTTCTCTTTGCGGGCTACCAACCGTAAATTCAAGCCGAATTTGCAAAAAGTGACTGTGATTGAGAAGGGCCGCAAGTCCCAGGTGACGCTCTGCACCAAGTGCATCCGCACGATGGTCAAGACGGCATAAAGTCTCTTTTCTCTCTATCAGAAGTCGCGGCAGATGCCGCGATTTTCGTTATTAATCATCATCGCCCAGTCCCGGAAGGCCCGCGGCGCTCCTGGCAGCGCGAACCGCTCTCAGGCAGGCGGTTGCCAGTGCTTCGGCGGCAAACGCGCCGACAGTCGTCACATCTGACTTTTTTTCGCCGGTGGCGAGCGCGAAGATGGTATCGCCGTCCAGCATGGTGTGCGCTGGGCAGATGACGCGCGCCAAACCGTCGTGAGCCATCTGCGCCATTTTGTTGGTTTCGGGTTTGGTCAACTTCGCGTTGGTCGCTACAACGCCGATGACGGTGTTTGCTTTGGTGGCGAAACTTAACACAGTGCGTCCGGCAAATGTTTTCATCCACTCCAGCGTGTTCACAAAGTACCCCTTTTCACCCAGGCGTAAGGAGCCGCTTCCAATTGAACGTGCGCCGGCGAGAATGTCTCCGGTTTTTGGGTGGATGACATCGCCAAAGGCGTTGACTGCCACGATGGCCCCAACCACTACGCCCGCGCCGATACGCAGGCTGGAGGTTCCCAGGCCCGACTTCATTGCGTTTCTGATTCCAAGAATTTTGCCAACAGTGGCGCCCGTTCCTGCGCCCACGTTGCCTTCGGCCACCGGGCCGGCGTTTGCAGTGGCCGCGGCGCGGTAGCCCATCTCAGCCGTGGGGCGGATATCGCTGCGTCCTAAGTGAAGGTCGAATAATATCGCCGCCGGTACAATGGGGATGGTGCCTGTCGCTGTGTTGAATCCGATTTTTTGTTCATCAAGGTACTTCATTACGCCGCTGGCTGCATCCAATCCAAAAGCGGAACCGCCCGCCAGGGTAATGGCGTGCACTTTTTGGACAAGGTTTAGCGGGTGCAGCAAATCGGTCTCGCGGGTGCCGGGCGCGCTGCCACGCACGTCCACGCCACCCACTGCGCCTTTGCGGCACAAGATGACCGTCACGCCAGTCAGTGCATGCAGGTCTTGGGCTTGTCCAACCTCAATGCCGGGGATATCGGTTATGGCGTTTTTCATGGTCAAATACAAGGGGGCAGGTTGGCCTGCCCCCGAATGGATTGCGTTACTCTAACGAGCGAACCAGCTCGAGAAACTCATCCCATTCTTCGCGGAAGAAATGCACCGTCAGGTTGCCGAGTTCTACATGGTAGGTCGTTTCGCCATCGGGTTCGTCGGCTTTCCAGACCAGGTAGTTTTCGGTCTCAGCCAGGGTTTCGGTGGTAGGTTCAGGGTTTTTAGGCATAATGTGCTCCTTTCAAAGATAATCGATTATAACTTTTTTTGGAGATGGGGGCGGAATCTGGCGCGTATGCCATTCACCCATTCTTTGAACTGCGTGCGCAGAGAGGGTGGGGTTGGATTTTCCTCCAGGCCGTCCCAGGGGTTGAGGTCGAAGAGTTTGCGCACTACATAGCGCAAAACCAGCTGGATGGTTGCCAGGATGGGCGCGGCGATGACTACGCCCAAAACACCAAGCAGGTCAAGGGCGATGATGGCGGCTACTAATACTGCCGCGGGGTGGACTTTGAGCGTTTCGGCCATAATGCGCGGCGAGATGGCATTGTCCAGCAAGGCGTCAATCAACCAGCTCACCGCGAGCACAATCAGTGTGTAGGCTACTGGACTTAGGCCAAAGGGTTTGAACGTCTGAAAAAATGAGACCAGAGCCAGAACGGTCCAGGTAATAAAGGGGCCTACATATGGCAGGAAGCGTGCCAGCCCAGCCAGCAGGGCAATGCCGAGCGCGTAACTAACCCCCAGACCGCCGAGAACAATGGTATATGTGGCCGTTGATATGCTGATGAGGATGATTTGTCCTCGCAAGAAGGCATTCCAGATGCGCGCGACTTCCTTACTCATGCGGGTGTAATCTTCGCTGTAGCCGGGCAGGTTGACCTGTAGGATGCGCTCGCGCAAGCCGCCGCTTTCGATAATGATGAAATATGAAACAATGAGGACAAACAGCGTCCATGCAAGCGTGTTGACTGCTCCGCTGGCAATTCTACCGAGCAATTCGCCAGCGCGCCCCAGGGTAGATTGAACGGCGTCGATTAACTGGTTGCCGATTTGCTCCAGGTTGATGGTTTCTATCTCTGGCACAAAAGGCCCAATAGATTCTCTGAGGTTGTTCGTAAACTCATCCACTACAAGGGGGATGGAATCTAAACTGCGCGTTACCAATCCAATCAGGCTTTGGATTTGTGTCACAATTTCGAATCCTGCTATGGTTAGCAAGCCGATAATGAGCAGGATGAGCAAAAGATAAATCAGGTTGACCGACACGCTCCATGTGAGGTGCAATTTATGGCTGAGAAGACTCGCTACCGGATAAAGCAAGTAGACCAGGATGAAAGCCATCAACAGCGGCGGCAAGATACTCTGGAATTTGATTAACATCCCCGCTAAAACTGCCACCAGCGTCAGACCTACCACCATTTTTGTCGTTGATGTCCAGAGCGGGGTTTGGGGTTCGGAGTTCATAGGGTTCTCATCCAGTGTTTGGTGAGCGAACAGGGATATATTTTCTTTTCCAAAATTATAGCACTGCTGGTTGCCATGTCATCATTTTTTGTTGATAGATGGTTACTCTGGTTGAGTAGTTGGTTCTTGCAAAATTAACTGCTTCATTCCCTGGGTGAGTACCCATATCCAGGCGATTGCTGTGATTTGTGCTGGAATCCAACCGGCCAGGGTGTACCGCCAAAAGGCAACGCCCAAAGTAAGAGGCAGTAATATTCTGGATGCGGTAATTGTGGCGTGGGCGCTCCATATTTTGAATGGAGCGCGAAAAAAACTGGCAAAAACCCCCAGCATAGTGAAAAGTACCCAGCCAGGATATAGAGTTGGGTAGTTGGCTCGCGCAAATTCATCTACCTGTCGGCGTAGTGTAATTAGAGCAGGCAGGTTGGGGCTTTGTTGGTAGAAATATTCATCCCGCAGGATTTCCCCAAATGCGTTTTCGCCGGGCAGTGGATAGGTGTCCATTGGCTGTAGTTGGGGGGTCAGGCCGCGTTCGTATTTGTGGAAGAGAATCTGGATGGCTAATGTGGGTTGGTTCAGAATGGAATCCCATGCGGCGGATTCCATTAAATCAAAAGCCTGGTTGGCTGTATAACCGGCAGCAAGCATGGCGGGGTAAATTTCCCAGCCGGTTGGCACGCCTTTCTGGTCTGTAATTTGAATTGGGTTTGTTTGGATTGCTTCCTGAATAGCCTGTATTGCAGGCGAATTGGGATTGGAGAATTTTGTTCCGAGCGCGTCGCCATAATATACCCAGCCGTCGTAGAAAACCTCGCCCTGATAGTTGCTCATGCCAAAGAAGCCGTGCATCCTTTGATTGTGTGCTGACCACCATAAAATTGGCAAAGCCGCGAGAAAGACTGCCAATGCGATTGTAGCAAGGCGTTCGAACTCTAACTTCTGTCTCTTTTGCGGTTGGGATAAAGTGGAGGCTGCCAGAGATAACGCGCCAATACCCAGCATAACCAGGTTTTCAGAGCGGAGCAGGACGGCAAAGGAGCCGACCAGTAGCGTGGAAAATACCCATTTGCGTTCTGCTTGCCGCAGGGCAGAAACCATGAAGGTAAGAAATGTCAGAACGAGAAAAATGTTGGGAACATCTGACATCACTACGCTGGCGTAGGCTGTCAAATCGGGCGAGAAAACCGCCAGCAGACCAGCAATGACCGCCACTGTCTGAGAGCCGGTCAGTTGCCAGCCCAGGCGGTAGGCTGGGAATAGGCAGGCAAAAGCGATAAGATGCAGGAAGATTTTTATTCCCCAGGCATTGTTGCCGAACAGAAGCATAATTGGCGCGAACAAGAAGGTTGTTCCGGGGCCTCGGTGCATCGAAACTCCATCGAGGTTGCCATATTCAAGCAGGTGCAGGCTGCCCGACAAAAAGCCAGGACTGTCTGGATTGATGGTGAGAGGAACGGTGAGTGCGTTGAACGTGTAGACGCAAAAACCCAACAGGGCCAGGATGAGTAAGTTGCGTTGATGGTTTTTTGAGTCTACCGATTGGGCGGGCGTGTTTTTTTGCCCTATTTCCTGAACGCTTAACAAAAAAAACATGATTGACCCAAAGGTGAAAATGGCGGCGAAAACCAGCAAAAAGTGAAATAGCCAGCCTGGTATTCTCCGGTATTCGGAGGTGACGCGCAGAGTGGTTTGGCCCGGTTGCTTGTTGAACAGGTCTATCTGGAAGGTGCGCGCATTGAATTTGATGTTTGCCACACCTCCCTGAGGGGATGTCAGAAATAGCAGGATAATAGGTTGGTCAATCGCCGTCTTAACGGAGAGCGTGATTGGGGCTGAGTCTGGCGCGGCATAGTAAGTCCCGTTTTCGATGCGCCAGCCACTTTCTTGTGCGGCTTTTTCCAGGGCGATGGGTTGGCCATCATTTTTGATTTCAAGCAGTCCGACTTGACCGCGGACTGGTGTAATGGTGATGGATTGATATGCAGCGGGAAGGCGGTACAATCTCCAGGCGGTAAAGCTGCCAAACAGCGTGGCGACCAGTAGAAAGAGCAAAATGCGGGTTTGTGATATTTGCGCCAGGTGGTTGTTTAGCCTGGCGCAAATAAAAGCGGTGGTTGCAATAACTATTGGAAGCAAAGCCAGACTCAAGACGGCCATCCACAGGGCAGGAAGTTCCCAAAAGTTTAAAATTGGGTGGGCCAGCCCCAAAAAGAATAGGCTGCCGATGAGCGCAGGTTGTGACCAGGTTTTCAATTTATTCCAAAGGTGTCGTTTGTTTTGCATTCTGATATTGGGGCCGGGTTGAATAAAAATGCAGGGCGAATGTGGCTGTCCCCAGCCAGATTTGCCCCACATTTTTTAAATTCCATGGAACGGCTATGCCTGGAGGACGGCGCTTAAGCACCGCCGGGCGAGCGCGGCGGCCGCGTCCATTCGGTATTCGGCAGAGGCCCATTGGTCATTGGCTTCGTGGAAGGCGTTGCGGGCGGCGGCTTCCAGACCTTCGGATTCAGTGCCGTCCATTGCCAGCAGGGGAGTTTTGCCACAGCCGCCCAGGGCCAGGCGAGTGCGTCCGCTTTTCCATTGCGCCAGCGCGGCGCACGCAATCGGCATGTCGGCTGGGGCGCGGGCGACCTGTTCGTAGGCCATTTTTGCATTTAATGGAATGCTGACCAGGGTGATGATGCCAGCAGGGCGCAAAGCCCAGTATTCTGCCAGGCTGAGGACGGATGACTGGTCATGGATGACTGTAATTTTTGTATCCAGTGCCAGCATGGCGGTTGCAAACGGTGAGCGGCCATCACAGGCAACCAGCGTTCCGGCAACCGTGGCGGCGTTGCGAAGGTTCAGGCTGGCCTCCTGCTGGATGGCCTGTTTTAAGGCGAGTGGGGTGTCAGCGCTTTCAAGAAGCGATTGCAGGGTGGTGGTTGCTCCAATATCTAGCGTGTGGCCAATCCGGGAAATGCGCTTCAAGTCTAAAGCCTGCAAATCAATGACGCTGAAGTTTTGCTTTTGGTAGGTCGGGCTGTTAATTTTCGTTCCACCGCCAAGCGGCAGGGTATTGGGTTGGGCCAGCAGTTTCAGGGCTTCCTCAAGCGTTTGCGGACGATAGTACTCGGTAATCATAGGGTCTCCATGCAGAAAATCGAGCCGTGCCGCTATGATTATAATTTAAACTCATCAATCTTTCTCATTTCAATAAAAATACATACGTTGCGTAGGCTTCCAGTGTTGGCAGTGGAGCATAAGTGCTGAACCCGCCCTGGTTGACTTGTAATTCCGCCGCCTGGCCTGCGCCGAAGACGGTTTGAGGGGTGTATTTGCCATTCGGTAGTTGACCGCTGTTCAGGGTCAGTTTGTAATCGGCAATCGTGGCTTTGCTCAAGTTGATGACGACCAGCGCAATCTGATTTTCGGAGCGGCGCAAGATGGCGTAAATGGCCGGATTTTTGGTTTCGAGCGGGATGACTTCACCAGTCTGGAGAGCGGGGGTCTGGCGGCGCAGGGTGATTAGTCTGCGATAATGATTGAGCAGGGAATTGGGGTCGGCTTCTTGCGTGGCGACGTTTTTGGTCAGGTAATCTTTGTTGATGGTTATCCAGGGTTTGCCAGTGGTGAAACCTGCGCCCTCTTGGGCGTTCCACTGCATGGGCGTGCGGATGTATTCATCTGGCTTCTGACCGGTCATGCCAATTTCTTCGCCGTAATACAGGTAAGGCGTGCCAGGGCCAGTCAGAAGCAGCGATGCGGCTACTTTTGCTTGTTCCACATTCCCGCCCAAGACGCTCATCACCCGGTCCTGGTCGTGATTGGTCAGAAAACTGGCATAGTTACCGTGCGGCGCGCCCGCCAGGGTGAGTTTGAGGGCGCTGATGGCGCTGGAATTGGCCTCGCCGCGCGCGCTGTTGATGTATCCGTTGGCGAGTTCAAAGTTGAAGATATGGTCCATTTGTTCTTTCCCGCCACCGTAAGCCTTGATGAGCGTCCCTCCTGCGCCAAAGACCTCGCCGACAGTATAGGCCTGGTCATCCACGCTTTTGTAGAAAGTGTAAAATTCGCGCAGCCAGGCGTGCGTGGCGGGAGTATTTTCCTGCTTGCCGTCTTCCTCAATCAGGTGCTTGACAGCGTCAATTCGGAAGCCGTCCACTCCTACTGTGGTCAGCCAGAAGCGCACTACTTTGTTCATTTGATTGGTCACTTCAGGGTTGGTGTAGTTGAGGTCGGGCATTCCACCCCAAAACAGGCCGTAATAATAGCCACTGTCGGTTTTGTGCCAGGCTGGGCCGCCGTAACTGCCCGTTTGACCGGGGTCGGTTTCAGACCAGAGGTAATAATTTCGGTAAGGGGATTGAGGGTTGAGCGCCGCCTGGAAAAAGGGGTGCTGGCGCGAGGTGTGATTCGGCACGAAATCGATGATGACTCGCATGTCGCGGCTGTGCGCCTCGCTGATTAGCCGTTTAAAGTCGTCCATTGTCCCGTAGGCCGGGTTGACTGCATAGTAGTTCAGCACATCGTAGCCGTGATAGGACGGTGAAGGGTGAATAGGCATCAGCCATAGGGCAGTGATTCCCAGAGATTGGAGGTAATCCAATCGCTGGATGACGCCGTTGAAGTCGCCGATACCGTCTCCGTTGGAATCCTGAAACGAGCGAACGAAAATCTCATAGAAAACAGCCTCGCGCCACCAGTCGGAGCGGGAGGAGGGCTGGAACATGTTGGGGGCGCAGGAAATGAGCAGGGCCATGAGCAAGGTCAGGGGGAGCAGGCGTTTCATCGTTTCCCTAAAAAGAATCTTTCCCCTTTCATCTCCCATGGAGAAAGATGAAAGAGGAAAGACAATGAGCGTGGAAAATTAACCCTTTACCGCGCCGGTGGTCAGGCCGCTGGTGATGTACTTTTGCAGGGCGATGTAGGTGATGGCGACAGGTAAGGCTACAATAATGGCAAAGGCCGAGAAGCGGTTCCAGGGGATGGCATTGGCATATTGGCCAACCATGTTGTAGAGCGTCATCGAGAGGGTGTAATCTTGCGGTTTGGTCAGGAACAGCCAGGGCAGGGCAAATTCTTGCCAGTGACCGATGAAGCCCAGGAAGAAGGTGACGGCCAGCTGCGGCACGGCCAGCGGCAGGACAATCATGGTGAAGACCTGGTTGGGGCTGGCGCCGTCGATGGCGGCGGCTTCTTCCAACTCGCGCGGAATGGTATCCAGGTAGCCTTTCAGGTTCCAGACGGCAAAAGGCAGTGCCCCTGAAATCATCGCAATTCCTACTCCGAGCAGGGAGTCGCGCAGGTTGAAGAGCAATTTACCGCCTTCGCAGGTGGTAAAGGGGTTGAAGGCCAGCACGCCTGGCGAGCATTCGATGATGCGGAAGCTATTCATCAATAGGAAGAGGGGGGTGGAGAGCCCCACCGCTGGCATCAGTAGAGGGATGAAAACCATAATCATCAAAACTTGCCGCAGTTTGAATTTGAAGCGTGAAAATGCATATGCGGCAGTTACGGCTACCAACAGGGCAACTATGCCAACGCCAATGGATAACAGGAAACTGTTACGCAGCAATTCGAGAAAGGTGACTGGGTTGGCGGTTGGACGGTCTAGCACTTGCTGGTAAGCAACCAGGGAGATTTCACGCGGAATGAGTTGCAGCGAGGATGGGCGGGCGCTCGATGAACTGAATGAAAGCGTGACAATGTACATGATGGGGAACAATACTTCCAGGGCGATAAGAAGGGTCAACGCCTGGAGCAGAATTTGTCGCCAGAGCGGCAAGTCGCGTCCACCGACCTCGTTGGAGGTGTTTATCGTCAGGAAGCGGACGATGGGGTTCTTTTTGGGTTCGCTGGTAGTCATGTTACGCCTCCGTGTATGATTCAGTTGCGCGGGTGATGCGGTTGGTAATCAGGAAGACTGCTAGCGACACAAAAAAGATAAAAACGGAGAAGGATGCCGCCGCGCCATACAACCGCAGATTGCGCACCAGGTCGTAAGCAAAAGTGACCAGGATTTCGGTGGTGCGTGCCGGGCCGCCGCCGGTCATGAAATAGACAAACGCAAACAGGTTGAACGAGGTGGTAAAGCCGTACACTGCAGCGGGAATCATCGCCGGGCGCAGCAAAGGCACTGTGATGTTCCAAAATTGTTGACTGTCGGATGCGCCATCAATGGAAGCTGCTTCGTACAGGTCTTTGGGGATGCTCTGGAGCGCGCCGGTGGCGACAACGGTCATGAACGGCCAGCCCAGCCAGAAGTTGGCAATCATCATGGCGTAATAGGCCAGCGGCAGGGGGCCATTGGGTAAGAGCCAGGGGATGGGCGGAGTGTACTCGGTCAGCCAGCGCAGGCGAACCGGATCGGTTGCGCCGAACCACATCGAAATGGTGGTTAGAAACTGGTTCATCGCGCCATACTGCTCATCGAAGATATTTCGCCAGACGGTGGCAACTACCAGAGGCGGCACGACGACTGGCAGGATGTAGATGGCGCGGTAGATTTTTTTGAACCATAGTCCTTGTACGTTGAGCAGGACGGCAATCAATACACCCGCTGGAACATGAACCATGACATTGGTGATGGCCCACCAAAAGTTATAGGTAAGAACACGAAAAAATTCAAAATTTTGAACCGGCAGGCCGCCTGTCAGGATGTCGACATAGTTTTGCAAGCCGACGAAATTAAGTTCTGGTGAAGCCAAGCCCAGTCTCAAGTCCTTGGTCGCAAAGTCGGTGAACGAGACGATAATCTGGTATACCAACGGATAGAAGGTGATGATAGACATCACCAGGAAAGCGGGAATGAGATAAAGATAGGGAAGAGCTGCTCTTCGGAATCTCGCTCCGCGAGTAGATGCGCCAGCAATTTCCATCGTTGCCATTTGTCGACTCCTGTTCTTGTTCAGGAATTTAGGGTTAAAAAGGGCGGTTTAAAACGTTCACAACTTACGGATTATGATGTTGTTTTCGATAGAGAAATTATAAGCCGTAATTTGTCAACGCAAACGCATGAGCCAGGCGGTCTGCGAACCTGCGCGACGCAGGGAAGAAAAGGGCGAGCAGGGCATCAACCCTGTTCGCCCTTGTTGTCGTCGGGAAATTACTTGTTGGCGTTGGTCGTAGCGGTAGCAACCCAGTCAGCAGCCGGGACGCCCTTTTCGAAGACTTCGTCGGTGCCGCAGAAGTTTGACCAGTACAGGCCCAGTTGCGGAACCTGCGGGCGGACGTAGCCGGTTTTGAAGGCTTCGACCAGGCTCTTGATGAGCGGGTCGGTGACTTCAACGTCGGTGCGGGCGGGAACGTGACCAGCTTCGTTCATCATAATGGTCTGGGCGTTCTTGCCGGTCAGGTAGAGGGCCACTTCGAGAGCAGCTTCTTTGTTGGCGCTGTTCGGGTTGAAGTAGAAGCCATCCACGCCGAGCAGGGGGTTAGAAGCGCCACCGGGGCCGGAGGGCAGGGGAGCCACAGCCAGCTTGTCGCCGAGGGCTTTCTTGTAATCGCCCATTGCCCAGTTGCCATTGGTAATGGCAGCAACTTTGCCTTCAGAGAAGGGAGCCAGGCCGTCGCTGTCGTTCTTGGGCCAGCCCTGAGCCTTGGAAATCTGATACAGGTCGTTCAGGTAGCTCATGGCGTCAGCAATGCCGCCCTGGTCGGCAACTACTTTCCAGTTTTCGTCAAAGATTTTGCCGCCGAAGGCGCCAAAGAAGCCCCAGTGATGGTAGCAACCGTAGGAAATCGAGATGGGGGTGCCGCCTTCCATGAGCGCCTTGAGTTCATCGGTGGTTTTGGGGGCTTCAGGGAGCATGTCTTTGTTGTACCAGAAGGCAACCGCTTTCAGGGATTCGGGAATGCCGTACAGCTTGCCTTCGACGCTCATGCCTTCGACAGATAACGGGGCGTAAGCACCCAGTTTGTCTTTGGCCAGGTCGGTGATATCGGCAATCAGGCCGGCGCGGGCATCGTCACCGAGGGAGTCATTGGGAGCAATGAACATATCTGGGCCGCCGCCGGCAGCAACGTCGGTGCGATACTTGTTGAAGATGTCATTGAACGGAACCTGGAGTACCTGAATATCGTACTGCGGCAGGTCAGTTTTGGCCTGTTCCAGAATTTTCTGGAGCGCAACTTCTTCGGCAGAGCCTGTGCCGTAAGCGTGCCAGAAGGTGACGGTGACCTTGGGGGCCGGGGTGGCGGTGGCGCCGCCGCAGGCCGCAAGGACGAAGGAGGCAATCAGCAGGATGCTGATGAGTGCCAGCAAAGACTTTTTCATTTCTCTTTCTCCTTATTTGATTTGGGTAGAGTGGTTTTTGGAGAAGCAAGGCGCTTCTTCTCAACATATGAAAGGGGTCGAGCGTGTTTGGCAGGTCATTTTACGACGTGAAGCATCACCTCCTTTGTTCTGTGACTTGGTGCAATGCGATGGATAATGCCTGGACGACTGCGCCCATTGCGGAGGAATGTCTTCGCAAAACTGCGGTGTTGATTTTGACGGTGCGCGCCGAGGCCTGCAGGCTTCGGCGTGCAACGGCATCGCGAATTGGTTGCAACAGTAAATCTCCAACCTGCGACACCCCGCCGCCAACAACTACAGTGCGTGGATTGAACAGATTGACCAGGCCAGCAATCGCGATGCCGAGGTAGTTCCCAGCGCGGCTGATGATTTGTTGCGCTACCAGGTCGCCGCGTCGTGCTGCGGATGCGACATCGCGCGCAGTAATCTCATCGACAGGTCCCAGGCTGGCCAGTAAAGTACGGCTGCCTTTGCGAATGGCTTCACGGGCTTGTCTGGCAATAGCGCGTCCCCCCGCCAATGCTTCGAGACAACCGGCATTGCCACACTCGCAAAGCGGGCCGTTTTCTTCAATGGTGAGGTGGCCGATTTCCCCTGCGGAGCCGGTCGCCCCGCGGTAAACCTGCCCGTTTAACAAAATTCCTGCTCCGATACCCGTGCCTACTTTGATGTAGGCCAGAAAATTTTCACCCCGCCCGGCGCCATAAGCCCACTCTCCAATTGCGCCCAATTCTGCGTCGTTGTTGAGCGAGACTGGCAAATTCCACTTTTCTTCCAGGCTGGCCTGAATCGGATAACCGTCCCAGCCGGGCATGATGGGGGGGGCAAACACCATGCCCGCTTCGCTGGCGATGGGGCCGGGAACGCCCAGGCCAATTGCTCCAAGACTGGAGGGGGTTAGTTCGTGTTTTTTCAGCAGTTCCATCAATAAGTCACTGGCCTGCCCAAGGCAGGTTTCGGGCTTGTTGGCAATGTTGAAAGGAACTTCGACTTCGTCGATGACCTGCGCTGCAAAATCGGTCAGGACCACTGACAGGTGCGAGGCGCCCATGTCAATGCCCGCCACAAAACCGCGCGCTGGGTTAATTTCAAGGATAATAGGGGGGCGCCCGTTTTGTGCGCTGCGCGCTTCGCTTTCGCGGACGATATTGCTTTCTAGCAAGTCGTTTACAATCGCAGTCATCGCAGCGCGGCTCAAGTCCATGCGCTGGGCCAGTTCAGCTCGGGAAATTCCGCCGGGCGTAAAACGGATTAAATCCAAAACGGCATGTTTGTTAAGGTTCTTGACAATCTGTGGAGAGGAAGACCAGGTAAACTGTGTCATGTCTGCCGTTTGAGCCAAATTTTGCGCCTTTCTTGCTTTATATGATAGCATTAAGTTGTGGTTTGTCAAGCATTTTAACAATGTTTTTGGGGAATTGTGTTTTGCGCCATAAACACTTAACTGGCTGCAAATAAATAACAAAAAAGGTGACTGTCTTTAGGACAGTCACCTGGGTTTTGGGGGGCGGTTGATTTACTTTGCCCGCAAAGCATTCCATCCGGCGTATTTGGCAGTATCACCCAGTTCGGCTTCGATGCGCAGAAGCTGGTTGTACTTGGCAACCCGGTCTGAGCGGGCCGGAGCGCCGGTCTTGATTTGGCCCATGTTGAGCGCTACCGAAAGGTCGGCAATGGTCGAATCTTCAGTTTCGCCGGAGCGGTGCGAAGTGACTGTGCGCCAGCCATTGCGGTGACAGAGTTCCACGGCCTCGATGGTCTCGGTGAGTGAGCCAATCTGATTCAGTTTGACCAGTAATGCATTGGCTGCATTTTCTTGAATGCCGCGGCGGACGCGCTGTGGGTTGGTGACGAGCAGGTCATCTCCTACGATTTGAATCTGGCTGCCCAATTTCTCGACCATTAGTTTCCAGGAATCCCAGTCGTCTTGCGCCAGGCCATCTTCGATGGAAACGATGGGGTACTGGCGCACCCAATTGGCCCAGAATTCGACCATTTCAAGGCCGGTCAGTTTTTTACCTTCCTTGCGCAGGTGGTAGGTGCGGGTTTCTTCATCGAACAGTTCCGAAGCCGCCGGGTCGAGCGCGATGGCGACCTGTTCGCCGCGCCCTGCTTTGAAACCGGCTTTTTCGATGGCTTCCAGGATAACTTCTACGGCCTCGTTGTTGGCCTTGAGCGCCGGGGCATAGCCGCCCTCATCACCAACCAGGGTGGCATACCCCTTTGACTTAAGCACGGACTTGAGCGCATGGTAAATTTCCGCGCCCCAGCGCAGTCCCTCGGCGAAGGATGGCGCGCCAAACGGCATGACCATAAATTCTTGAGCGTCAGTGCTTTGCCAGCCGGTGTGCGCGCCGCCGTTCAGGATGTTCATCATCGGCACGGGCAGCACATGCGCATACACGCCGCCGATGTAGCGGTAAAGCGGAAGGCCGAGCGAGTTCGCGGCAGCCTTGGCAACTGCCAGCGAAACACCCAGAATGGCGTTTGCACCCAGTTTCGATTTGTTGGGCGTGCCATCGAGCGCGAGCAGTTCGGCGTCAATGGCCTTCTGGTCAACGGCATCCCAGCCGAAAAGGGCATCGGCAATGGTTTCGTTGACGTTGGCCACAGCCTGGCTCACGCCTTTGCCCAGGTAGCGGCTCTTGTCGCCATCGCGCAGTTCGAGAGCCTCGTGAATGCCGGTGGATGCGCCAGAGGGGACAGCGGCGCGGCCCCACGAGCCATCGCCCAGTACGACTTCAACTTCAACCGTGGGGTTGCCGCGCGAATCCAGAATTTCTAGCGCGGAAATGCTTTCGATTGTAGTGTCCATACAAACTCCTTGAGAAAGTGATAAGAACGCTTTGTTTTGCAAAGTGTTCTTTTGGTTGGTTGATTTGACGTCCGGCCAAGTATAATCGCATTTTTGATTTTGGATTTATGATTTTCGAGGGATGTTGGTGAAGTATGACAAAACGACTGGAACTTCCTGTCGATGACATTCGCCCCCGCCTGTATTATCCGCTCCATGAAACCGTTTTGCACAAATTCGCAGTGTGGTTCTTCCGCCGCGCGCTTTGGCCATTCATGGATTTGCGCGTGCGCGGGCTGGAGCATGTGCCTGCGAGCGGCGCGGCGGTGGTGACGTGCAATCATCTGGTGGATTGGGATGTCTTTCCGCTTCAGTTGGCCTTGCCGCGCATGATTTACTACATGGGCAAGGCCGAATTGTTTCAGTTTCCGCCGATTCATTGGTTGTTTCGGCAGTTAGGTGGGTTTCCGGTCTATCGCGGGGAACGCGACCGTTGGGCGCTCGAACACGCGCGCAAAATTTTGGCGAGCGGGCAAATGGTGGCAATGTTCCCCGAAGGAACGCGCTCGCGCGGCAAGGGGTTGGCGCTTGCCCGGCCTGGCGCGGCGCGTCTGGCTATCGAAGCCAATTGCCCGGTGGTTGTGGTTTCTCTCCACGGTGTGGAGCGTTTATTCAAAACCTTTCCGCGTCGGACGGTGGTGGAAGTGGTGATTGCCTCTCCGATTTTCCCTGCTGAAGATGATACGCCCCTCTCTCTGACTGATACAATCATGTTCACGATGGCCGCCAACCTGCCTCCCGAATTGCGCGGGGTGTATGCGGAGAAAGGAGATTGGTAATCCACTATTCGTTATTTGTAATTGGATGATGACGATTCGGGGATGGCAGGATGCCGATGAACCCGGCTTTGGTTTGGGCGAGGGAGATTTTGGCCTGGCGGTGAACGGTTTCCAGCAGGGGGAGCATGTCCTGGCTCAGGCATTTTTTGACCGTTTCATCGAGCGTTTCCACGCTCAATTCTTCCACCGGAATTAAGACCGGCCAGCCGAGGGCTTTTGCCTGGGCGCTCACTTTACCGCCTTCGGCCACCGAATCGACGGCGACGACCGGCACTTTGTTTTTCAGTCCCAGCACCAGCCCGTGCAGGCGGTTGGTTATCAGCACATCCACTTTGCTTAGCAGGCTCTCGAAGGCTGCGCCTGATGCCAGGCCAGCCTTGTTGCCGTAGATGACGGTATCGAAATACAAGGGGACGACCTTCCTGGTTGACAGGTATTCCTCAAATACTCGTTTGACGTACAGGTGGCGCTGTTTGCTTCCATACGCGGCCTGCCGCTCTACCAGCAGGACGCCCACCACTGGCAGCCGTTCCGGCTGGCGGGCAAAGGCCAGGTCGGCGCGGTGTTCTTGGGGGTTGTCACGCACCAGCAGAGCGTCGAAACCGGCATTCCCGGCTTCGGCCACTGTCAGGTTAATGCCGATTTTCAGGCAGTGGCTGAATTGCTGGAGCAGCAGGGCATGGATTTTTTTGCGTGGATACCAGGGGCCGCACACGAAGATGAATATGCTATATTTCGCCGGGGCGAGGTCGAGCAGGCGCGGGCCGGTTACGCCATCCTCGCCGTTGGATGCCACGTCATAGGGAATTCCGGCTTCCTCCAGCCAGGCGCAGACGGTTTCCATCGCTTCGACATCGCCGAAGGTGGCGCGTCCGCCGGGGATGCTGAAATGCCCGGTCACGAGCGCGCGCGGGGCAGTGGGACAGGGCAGGGAGGGGCTGGTTTTTGGGGTGCGCAATTTCAATTGGAACTGGAACCAGTGCGCAGCCAGTTCTTTTTTTACCAGCGAGAACCAGTTTCTTGAAGCGGCGAGCAGTTTCAGGTCTAGAAGCGTTTGTCGAAACCCGGAGACGGAAAATTCCATCTCCACGCGGGCTTCCAGCGCTCTGCCGTCTTTCTCATCCCAGAGAATTTCCTGCTTTTGGGCGGCCAAACTCTTCAGTTGCACGCCAAGCGCGGCAGCGGTTTTTTGCGCGTTGGCTTGGGCTTTTTGGGCGGCTTGCCACACGGCTTCTTGGGGAGATTGGTTTGTAATGCGCTGGGCGGCGCGGATGCGGAGAGTGTTTGGGGGCTTGTTCAATGGAGATTCCTTTGGGAAACTTAATCTCCTTTATTTTACCTGTAAGCATGGTCGGTTTTTGGGGTAGACTTGGTTTGGTGGAATTACTTTGATTTCAACGAGGAAGTGAATATGCCCGAATTTGCAAAACGCATGGCTTTTATGCAGTCTACGTCGGACGTGATTCGTTACCTGTTCGAGTCGATGACCGACCCTGACACCATCTCCTTTGGCGGTGGCGCGCCTGCCCGCGAAGCCTTGCCGGTGGAACAGGCGCATGAGATTGCCTGTGAGATTTTGACTCGTGATGCGCGAGGCGTGCAGGCTCTTCAATACGGGAACCCGATTGGTCTGTTAGAATTGCGGCAGGCCGTTGTTGAGCGGCTGCTGGCGCCCAAAGGGTTGAAGGCAGGGTTAGAGAACGTCATGATTGTGGCAGGCGGGATTGAGGGTCTGAACTTGCTTGGTCAGGTCTACCTGGAGCCGGGCGATGTGGTTTTGGTTGAATCTCCGACTTTTGTTCATGCCGTGCAGGTGTTTAAAATGTTCGAGGCGCGCTGCATGGCCTGCGAGACGGATGATGACGGGCTGGTGCTGGAGGATGTGGAGGCGAAAATACGACAGTTTGCGCCGAAGATGATTTATGTGATTCCCACCTTCCAAAATCCATCTGGGCGCACAATGAGCCTGGAACGCAGACGGGCGCTGGCAAACCTGGGCAGCCGTTATGATGTCGTCATTCTGGAGGATGACCCATATTGCGAGATGCGCTACAGCGGGCAGGTTCTGCCGCCAGTGAAATATTTCGATGAAACCGGGCATACCATTTTCGCCAATAGCTTTTCTAAAATTTTTTCGCCGGGTTCGCGCCTGGGGTATGTGTTTGCAGAGTTGCCGGTCGTTCGGAAACTGTACGAGGCGAAAATGGCGACCAATTCGCATACGAATGTGGTAACGCAGTTGTTATGTGCCGAATTTTTCAACCGGGGTTTGTTCGAGCCGCACCTGCAACGAATTCGGGAGATTCACCGCGAGCGCCGGGACGTGATGATGGCATGTATCCAGTCTATGTTGCCGGGGGATGTGAAGTTTGTTTATCCGGATGGCGGCTTATTTACCTGGGTTGAATTACCGGGTCAGGTGGATACGACTGCTATGCTGGCGGATGCGGTTGCGCAGAAGGTGGCGTATATGCCAGGGCGTGAGTTTTTTGTGGAAGGCCAGCCGATTCGGGAGAGTTGCATGCGGCTTAGTTTTGGGGGCGTAACTCCCGAAAGGATTCAGGTTGGGATGGAGCGGCTGGCGGGAGTGATTCGGGCCAGGGTGTAGCGTGGACTAGTCATCAGAGTCGGATGGATTGAAAACGACGGTTCAGTTCCTTTCGACTGCTTTTGCCTGGTACATCGATTGGTCGGCCTGGCTTAAGAATTCATCCAGTGAGTAGTTTGCGCCAGTTAATATGGTCGCTCCGATGCTGATGGTTATGGAGATGTCCGTGCCGTTGTATGTGACGGGTTGTTCACGCGCGACCGCGTTCAGCCGCTGGGTAATCTGGCTCAGGGTGGCGCGGGAAATGCGCGGCAGCATGGCGACGAATTCTTCGCCGCCGTAACGGGCCACCAGGTCAGTGGGGCGCAGGTTGTCGTGGATGCGCGCGATGACTTCCTGCAAAACGACATCGCCCACCTGGTGGCCGTAATGGTCATGGACCTGCTTGAAGTGGTCAATATCCATCATCTGCGCAGCCAGTTCATAAGGCGGAAGCAGGTTGTGGGCATAAATTTTTTCGGCTTGTGGGAAGAAGCCGCGCCGGTTGAGCAGGCCGGTGTTTTCGGCGTGCGCGGTTAGAAGCCGGTGGAATGACAGTAAGGCGGCGTTTAGAACCAACAAGCCGGTAAAGATTACCAACAAAGTGAAAAAAGCGGCCAGCAAGAGTAGTGGGCGGTTGCGCTGGTTTCGCAAGCGATTCAGGATGAACAGCGTAACTGCCCGCGCCAGAATGAACTGGGTCAGGTAGCGGAAAAATCGTTAAAAATGCTCTTTCCGTGCGTTTTCGTTAATTCCGTGTGTTCCGCGTCCAGGTTTTCACGGTAAACTCTGGAAAGCCAAAAATGATAAAAAACCGGCGCAACTGCGCCGGTTTCAACTCCTCGAACATCTTGGGGCAACTTTTGTGTTTCACCTTTCGTTTTACACCAGCATTCGGGCTGGTTCTTCGAGATACTTCGCCAATGCCTGCATAAACTGAGCCGCTTCGGCCCCGTCGCTGATGCGGTGGTCCACGGAAATGGTGGCTTTCATGCGCCAGCCTGCCTTAATCTGTCCGTTTTCCACCACCGGCACTTCGCGCGCCGAGCCGATGGCTAAAATGGCCGCCTCCGGCGGGTTGATGATGGCGATGAACTCTTCTACGTCGTACATGCCCAGGTTGGAGGTGGAAAAGGTCGAGCCGTCCACGTCTTCGGGCTTGACCTTGCCCTCGCGGGCGCGCCCGGCCATGGCCTTGACTTCGCTCGAAACCAGCCGCAACGGCTTCTGGTCAGCGTTTTTTACCACAACGGTCAGCAGGCCGCCCGGTACAGTGACGGCCACGCCTATGTTGATTTGCCCCTTGCGGACGATTTGCTCTCCGCTGATGACTGCGTTCAGGTTGGGGAACTCGCGCAGGGCCAGCGCCACGCCTTTGACGATGAAGTCGTTAACCGAGAGTTTCTCGCCTTCTGGCAGGTAGCCGTTCAACTGCTGGCGCAGCGCCATCAGCGTTTCCATTTTATACTCATGGGTGACGTAGAAGTGCGGAATAGTGGTCTTCGATTCGACCAACCGGCGGCCAATCGCCTGGCGCAGTTTCGATGTCTGGATGATTTCGTCGGATGGCGCAGGCGCATATTCCACAGGGCGTGTTTCTTGGGCAGCGCCCACTGGTTGTTTGCTGACTACCGATGACTGAACACTGGCCACTGCTGACCGATTACTGATGAATGCCTCGATATCCCGCCGCACAATGCGCCCGCCTGGGCCGGTGCCAGCCACAGAACCCAAATCTACGCCGCGCTCACGGGCGATTTTCTTTGCCAGCGGAGAAGATTTCAGGATTGTGGATTGTTGATGGGCGATTGCAGATGGAGCGTCTTGAGTCGCAGCCGCTAACGGAGCGTTTTGCATCTGTGGCTGCTGATTGCTGACTGCTGACTGCTCACTGCTTACTGATGACTGATGACTGGGTACTGACAACTGTTCTCCCGCCGCGCCGACCACTGCAATCGGGTCATTGACGGGGACGCTCGTGCCAGGGTCTACCAGATGTTGAAGCACTACCCCGCTGAAATGCGATTCGACTTCCACCGTTGCCTTATCGGTTTCGATTTCAGCCAGCACTTCACCCTTGTTAATGGGTTCGCCGACCTGCCGCACCCAGCGCACCAGCACGCCTTCGGCCATATCAAATCCGAGCTTGGGCATTTTGATAATTTCGGCCATTATTTCAAAACCTCCTTCACCGCCGCCATAATGTCTGCTACCTGCGGCAGAGCGGCCTGTTCGAGCGTCCGGTTATAGGGCAACGGCACTTCCTTTTGCGCCACGCGAATGATGGGCGCATCGACGTAATCGAAGGCTTCTTCGTAAATCCGGCTGACGACTTCCGCGCCCACGCCGTAGGATTTCCAGCCTTCTTCTACCACCACGGCGCGGTTGGTCTTTTTGAAAGATTCCAGCACTGGCCCCATATCGAGCGGGCGCAGGGTGCGCAAGTCCACGATTTCGGCTTCAATGCCCTGTCTGGCAAGCTCATCAGCAGCCTTCATCGAGAGTTCCAGCCCCTTGCAGTAGGTCACGATGGTGACATCCTTGCCTGGCCGCTGAATTTTGGATTTGCCGAGCGGCTCCAGGTATTCGCCCTCTGGCACTTCGCCGCGCACCTGATACATGGTGGCGTGTTCGATGAATAAAACCGGGTCGTTTGAGCGGATGGCGCTCTTCAGCAGGCCTTTTGCATCGGCTGGGGTGCCAGGGCTCACCACAATCAGGCCTGGGAAATGCGCAAAGACGGCGTCCGGCGTTTGCGAGTGGGTTGCGCCGAGTTGCCGCCCGCCGCCGCCCACCGCGCGGATAACCAGCGGTACCTGAAATTGCCCGCCGAACATGTAGCGCAATTTAGGGGCCTGGTTGACCACATAATCCATCGCCGAGAATGCGAAGTTAATCGTCATGAGTTCTGCAACCGGGCGCTGCCCGACCATTGCCGCGCCAATTGCGCCGCCCAGAATGGCGTTTTCGGCAATAGGCGTATCTTTCACACGCTCCGGGCCGTATTTGTCGTAAAAACCTTTGGTGACAGCATAGGTGCCGCCCCAAACCCCCACTTCCTGTCCCATAATGAAGACAGCCGGGTCGCGGTCCATTTCTTCCATCAGTGCTTGCGAGATTGCCTCGCGCATCGTAATTCTCGCCATAGTTGTCTCCGTTGTCCAGTTATCAGTTAGTCACTGTTCACTGATTACTGCTCTACATACACATCCTTGAACAATTCATCCAACCCTGGCTCGGGGCTGGCTTCAGCAAACTCGACTGCCTTGTCGGTTTCGGCCTGGGCTTTGTCGTCCAGCGCGTCCAATTCGGGTTCAGTGGCTGCGCCTTCTTTGAGCAAGTAGGCGCGGAAAATGCCAATTGGGTCGTTGGCCTGCCACTTTTTGACTTCCTCCTGGGCGCGGTAGCGTTCCGGGTCGCCCATCGAGTGGCCCCGGAAGCGGTAGGTGACGGCTTCGAGCAGGAACGGTTCGCTGGTTTCGCGCACATATTGGATGGCTTTCTGCGCGGCTTCATAGACTTTCATCACGTCCATGCCGTCCACGCGCTCATTTTTCATGCCATACCCTTCGGCTTTCTGGCGGATTTCATCCACCGCAGAAGCGCGCTCAACGGCTGTCCCCATGCCATACTGGTTGTTTTCGCACACCCACAAAACGCGCAGATTCCAGGTTTTGGCCAGGTTCAGGGCTTCATGGAAATAGCCGATATTGGTCGCGCCGTCGCCGAACATGCAAATCGTCACATTGTCGTTTCCGGCGTACTGGTCGCCCAGGGCCAGCCCGGCGGCGATGGGCAGGTGACCGCCAACGATGGCGTGTCCGCCCCACATATTTTTTTCGACCGAGGCCATGTGCATTGAGCCGCCCTTGCCTTTGGACATGCCCGTAATCTTGCCAAGCAGTTCGGCCATCACTTCGTTGGCCGAAATGCCGCAGTTGAGCGCCACGCCATGGTCACGGTAGGCGGTGATGACCCGGTCGCGCGGCTCGCGGGACGCAATCACCCCGGTCGAAACCGCTTCTTGTCCAATATACAGGTGCATGAACCCGCCGATTTTTCCGGCCTGGTACAATTCCGCGCCACGCTCTTCCAGGCGTCGAATCAGCACCATCTCATAATACATTTGTAACAACTTTTCTCTGTCCATGTGGTCTCCGATAATTAGGATGATGACATAAAAACAGCCGGGATAGACCCCGGCAGGAGAGCAATCTAACTTTACTACTGGGGTTAGTCGCATATTTATATCTTTTTTCTCATAAATTTTCCAGTATGCAATAACCCCAAAGGGGTGATTTTGATGCGATTTGAGAGTGATGTCTATCACTCCGGCTGACCGGTCATCCCTTGGGTTCGGATGGATTTGTGCCGCTGGTACGGATGTTGATGGTCTTTTTGAGGATATCGAACCAGAAAGGCGCGCCCTGCGCGGCGGCGATTCCGCTTACGAGCAGACCAAAGAATTTGAGCAGGATGCCGGTCGGGTCATTAGGCGCGGGGGCGTTGATAATTGGATAACACTGGTTGCCCACTTTCAAACCATAGTAATCGATGGGCGAGTCTGGCAGTAAAGTACATCTCTTTTGCGACCCGTCCATCATCGAGATGCCTCCGCTGCTGTCGGTTGGGAGCGGAGTGCCCACCCAGCCAATCGGAATGTTGAGGGTGTCAAATTGCACCTGCAGGGCAGCAAGTTCATTGGCGGTCATCAGGCGGAACTCGTCCTGACTTTTTTGCGCAAATGCCTCTGCCTGGGCAGTCATTGCCTGGCGCACAATTGGCTCCCGCCATAGGGTTTGGGTGAGTGCCAGCGTATCCGCATTCAGCACAATTGCCACAGCAATTCCAATCATTAGAGATACTTTTTGAGCGTGCCGTTTGTACCAACCGCTCAGCCGCTCCATGCCATTATCGAACCAGTTTTCGACGTTCTCGCGGGCGGCGGCAAGCGCATTTTCGCCCTTTTCAATGCCGAGCATCAGGCTTTCAAGGGCCTGCTTCAATTGTGGATTGGTTGCGCCGATGACAGCAATCCCATTCCGAATCTGGTCGAAGGTGGAAAGTTCGCTCGCCTGGCTGCCTTCGCCAGTGGTTTGTTGATGCAAGGTTTCAATACTGGCCAGAATTTCATCGACCTCCCGGCTGGTCACTTCGACTCGGCGAAGTACCTGTTCGACGGCCTGTTGTAGGTTTGGATGGATGTTTCCAAGATGTTCCAACTCCATTTTTACGTTTGCCATGGCATTTTCGAGCGCGGCTTCTCCGGCTGGGATGTTAACGGCTTTGCGTGCCGCCGCCAGCACCAGCCGAAATTGCGCATTGGCGCGGGCCTTTTCGTCTTTTTTGAGCTTTTCGATATCCGAGCGCAGGGTATGGATTTCTTGCTGAAGGATGGACTGCTTTTTGCCTGCATTGGCCAGGATATCAAAAAGAGCGAGCGAGAACATGCGGGGTGGAATGTACGAAGGCCGCCGCATATTGGATTCGGTCTCGCCAGTGTGTAATGATTTAATCAGCGGATGCTCATAGAACTGGTCAGCCAGGGCTGGACTGGACAGAAAATTACGGATATGCGCTTCCAGCATGGTAGAACGCCAGCGCAAGCGGCCCCCCATCCATTCTTGAATGTACATGACGGCAATGCTCAGCACCAGCCAGGCAAAGATGAGACTGATGAAAATTTCGAAAATTGTGAGAAGTGACATTGTGCCTCCTGTCTAAATCGTGATTCCAGTATACAAGAAAACGCCTGGCTGGCGCCAGATTTACAGGATGAGTATTGGAGAAGTTCCTTAAGGAGGAAACAGCGAATTTAACAAGGGCGGAATTGCGCTTAAGGTCTCTACAATCACATCTGGAGGGGTAGGGCCAGGAGTTTGATTGCGAGCGCGCCGTTTTATCCAGATAGAGAACATCCCCAGCATTTTGGAACCGCCTATGTCCGCATCCAGCCGGTCACCCACCATGGCGGTCTGGTCGGGCATGTAGCCCCAATGCGCCAGAGCCAGTTCGAAAATGCGAGGGTGCGGCTTTCGGTATGAGCAGGCAGCGGAGGTCAGTACGAAGTCGAAGTATGGCTCGATGCCGAATTTTTCAACCAGTTGGAACACATCGCGGTTATCTCCAGCATTAGAGACCAGTCCGAGACGATATCCGGCAGATTGCAGCTCGGCTAAAGTAGAAGCGGCATCTGCCTCGAGCAGCCAGTTTTGTTGTGTAATGGCATAAAAGTCATCCAGGGCAGCGCGCAGGGTCTGTTCTGCCACGTTTTGGCATCCTTTTTCGGCCAGAAGTTGCTCTAACACGGCCGTGGTGCTTAACTCAAACAGGTGGCGGTCGCGGTCAACGTAATATTCTTCCAACTTTTGGCGGAATTCAGCCCCAAAGGTCTCGCAATTGAGAGGCAGCCCGTTCAGGCAGAGTGAGCGAGCCAATGCCTGGCCTGCTCGCTCAAAGACAGGCGGCCAGGCGTTAGCGGAATACATCAAGGTATCCCCAAGGTCGAACAAGACAGCCTGAAGAAAACGGGGCATGGAATATTAATATCCTCGTTGGCGGTCTACCAGGTTGTAAAGCGTTAATCCGCCCAGGTAACGCAACAGGTTTTCGGAGAACAACTGCATGGCGCGTTCGGTATAGCGCGGGCTGAAGCCGGAAATGTGCGGGCTGATGAGGACGTTAGGCATTCCCCAAAGCGGGCTAGAGGCTGGCAGGGGTTCTTCGGGAAATACATCCAGCGCGGCTCCGGCTAATTTCCCGCTTTTCAGGGCGTTGACCAATGCCGGGTGGTTGACTACGCCACCCCGCGAGACATCCACCAGAAATGCGCCCGGCTGAAGGGCTTGTAAGATGTTCTCGCCGATGAGTTCGGTGGTTTCCGCCGTGAGTGGAACGGTCACAATCAGAAAGTGGCATTCGCGCGCCATAGAGCGGAGTGCTTCAGCCGGATAGAGGCGAGTGACGAAATCGCCATTGGGGTCGCCTATCTCTTCGCTGGGGATGTAGCCGGAATCGGAGGGGCGCATGACGTTACGCTTGGTCGCCAACACGGTGACTCCAAATGGCCGCAAGAGTCGCGCCACCTGTCTGCCGATGCTGCCGTAGCCGACGATACCGGCGGTTTTGCCGCGCAACTCAAACGGCGAGAAACGTTCAAAGCGGTCTCTGGGCCATTCCGCTTTTTTTTGGGAGGCCAGTAGCGCTGGCACTTTGTGACTCAAGGAAAGCATCATTGCCAGGACATATTCTGCTACCTGCGAGGCGGCTGCGCCGCTCAGGGTAGTGATGAGCAAGCCATTTTTCTTAAGCAAGGGTTCGTCCAGAAACCGGTCAATTCCCGCAAAGTGAAATTGTAGCCACTTGAGCGCGGGTACTTGCTCTGGCAGGGGAAGGAGATGAGAAGTATAAAGCACCTCGGTACGCGCCCAGGTTTCGGCGGTAATCTCCCCCGCGCCACCCGCCGGGATAACGGTGATGTTGATGCGCGGGGAGATGCCGCGCAGTTGCGATAGCAGTGCCTCGCTGATGGGGACGGTTATCAGGACTTCAATCATTGGGGGCTCGGGCATGGAAGGTCGTTTCGGTATTTTATAAAATGGGGTTTCCCGCCATTTGCAACACCATTTCGGGGGCCAGGATGTGCTTTTGATTGCATTTTACCCCGCCCTGTTCATTATGTCACAGGGATAAGAGTACCGCCCATCCGGGTTGGATGGGCGGTTGGTTGAACTTCAATTGCTGGCTTTCGGGATAATCAGCCAGGCCAGCAGGTATAGCCCGATGCCTGGTACGCCGCCAGGCAGAAAGGCGATAAAAAATGCCAGCCGAAACCAAAAGGCGCTGATGCCAAAGAATTCGGCTAATCCGCCGCACACACCGGCGATGATACGATTATTGCGCGACCGACGTAAAGCAGGGCGGGTGTTGGTGGTCATGGGATACCTCCGTAAAATTGGGCAACGCAAAGGCGGTGCGCCTTTGCACAGGATGAGCAATGTGTAGATATACGGAAGTTTTCTGGCCTGGTTGCGCGCCAGGCTCATCCCGCGCCTTTGAGATAAATTCCGGATGGGTCGAGTTCTTCGCGCAGGATTTGGAGTTCGCGCGCTGTGACAGGTTCCGTTGTTTTGAGTTGCCCGGCTACTTTGAGCGGCCAGCCGGTATTCTCTTTCGCCATTTCGACGGTTTTTCCAGGATGCAGGGCGGTCAAAATCAGTTCGCCGCTTGGGTCTGGCTCCAGGAAGCCGATGTCGGTCACTACTCCCACCGGGCCTTTGCCGCGCAGTCCGGCCTTTTCGCGTTCGCCTGCGCCGTCCAGGTAGCCTGCCGAGGTCAGAAAATCTACTTTTTCGGGAAAACGCCTTTTCTGGTGGGGGGTCATAATGTAACAGCGATTGGCCCAGGCCGCTATTTCTTGCGCGCCGCCGGAACCGGGCAGCCGCACCCTGGGATGTTCATAATCTGTTCCAACGATAGTGGCGTTAATGTTGCCGTAGCGGTCAATTTGCGCGCCGCCCAGGAAGCCGACATCCACATTGCCGCGCTGGAGGTAATTGGCAAAAATATCGTACATACTGACGACTGAGAGGGCGCCGCTCACCAGAGTAGGGTCACCAATGGAGAGCGGAAGGCGGGCTGGTTCTGCGCCAATCACACCTGCCTCGTAAATCATCACCAGGTTGGGGGCGTGCGTGCGTTTGGCGAGGTTGCAGGCCAGGTTGGGTTGGCCAACTCCTACGAAAACCACGTCGCCATCTTTAAGCAGGCGCGCGGCATTTATAATCATAAGTTCGGCGGATGAGTATTCCATAAGATTTCCTTCTTGTTTGGTTATCTGGGCGTTTCGTGGTTGGTTGGGGCGAGGAAGCGCAAAATGTGGTGTGATACACTCTCTGGCGCTTCGAGCGGTAGAAGATGGGTGGTGCGCGGCAGGGTTTGAATTTGAATGCGCGGATGGAGTCTTTGGACGCAAAAAGCCGTCAGAGCCAGAAAGGTGTCGGTTTCGGCCCCGCGCAAAATGAGCGTGCGTGGCTCTAAGCGAGGCAGGCCGCGCCACAGGTCGAAATCGCGCCAGACGCTGGTATAGTAGATGCGGGTTTCCCATTCCGGCCTATAAAATAGCGCGTAGCCACCACGAGTATCCAGGCGGGTGATTCCCGAAATATATGCTCGAAGCGCATCATCGCTCAGGTAGCGAAATGTGGGGCGGCGGCGGTAGGCCGCAAAGGGACGTTCCAAATCATCGAAAACGCGACGGCGTTTTTGCGCGGCGGGAATGAGCGGATGCAGTTTATATCCCAGCCCCAGGGCGCGGACCAGATTCCAAAGCGCCATCCATCCTGGTGGAAAAAGTACCGGGTCGAGCAGCACGAGGTTTTGAAAACGTTTTGGTTGCCAGAGCGCAGCGCGCAGGGCGGCGATTCCGCCCATCGAATGACCGATGACGGTTACACTCTCCAGCTTGCGTTCATCAAGAAATTGCAGGAAGTCTGCCGACAATGGGTACCAGTCGTGCAGGTCCTCTGGCCTGGAATTGGGCCAGAGTGGACGCTGATGCATGGAAAGCACGCGGTAATGCGGTTTGAGCGCCTGGAACAAAGGCTGGTAGCATTCGGGCGGATACCCATTTGCGTGCAGGAAGCACAGCGTAGGGCCATCGCCGCCGAAGTCGCTGAAAGGAATCATCTGATTAGTAGCGTCCGTAGTTGACCGGTTGACTCATGCGCGCGGGCACATTGAGTTGCTTGTGTTTTTCGGAGCCGAGCCTGGCCCAATATTCTTGGCGGTCTTTTACGCCATAGACCCATTCTTCCAGATACTGTCGGGTGGCTTCAGGGTCAGCGGAGATTTTGTCCCAGGCCAGGTAGAATTCGTTATCGCGGTCGTAATAGCCCTGAGCGTAACTGGGATGCGCAGCATGAGAAACATGACATACCGCGCTGACGATAAACCCGGGAATCATCGTTCGGTTTGGGTCCGAGCGGATGACGCTCTCGTCAACAATTTCTTCGGCGGTCAGAATCACCCGCCTGGCTGCGAAAGCAACTTCCTTTTGTTCCCCAATGATGCCCCATAGATGGGCATTGCCCTGAGCGTCGGCCCGCTGAACATGGACAATGGCCACATCTGGGTTGAGCGCCGGAACAGTGATGACCTCGCGGCCACTGTAAGGGTCGGTAACGCGTTTAATCTGTGGATTTGATTTTTCCAGGTCGGTTGCCCCGGTCTGGTTCATGGGTAAGAAGGGCAGGCCACTGGCCCCGGCTTGTAAGCGGGTAATCATGCCGAAGTGAGAATACTCTTCCCATTCCAGTTGACCTTTTTCGATGGCGCTTCGCACGATGCGCAAACTGCCTACGCCCGGATTTCCCATGTATGAGAAAATCACCTTGCGGGCGCAACCGGCTGCCACCATTTGGTCATATATCAGGTCGGGAGTGGCGCGTGCCAGAGTCAGGTCTTTCTTGCCCTGGCGGATGATTTCATGTCCGGCGGCAAAGGGAATGAGATGAGTGAACCCGGCGGCGTAAACCACATCGCCATCGTTCACAAATTTCGCAATTGCGTCTTTCAGAGAAATTAATTTGGTCATGGATGTTCCTTTTGCTGGCGTGTAGCCATTTCGTGATAGATTTTGTAAATCTTTCCGCAAACAAGGCTATCGAAGAGCGAATTTTGAATCAGGCAGGACGTTTTATTTTTTCTTTTTGGCTTCTTTCTCTTTTTTCGCTGCCTCGCGTTTCTCTTTTGCTTCGCGCTGTTTCTGGCGCCATTTGCGAATGCCCTCGAATCGTCCGGCGGGTTTGGGAGGTGGCGCGGTCATGCGCAGGATGACCAGTCCGGCTCCTACGCTGAGCGCGCCAATGCACAGAAACGCCATGTAACTGAAACTCTTCTGGCGTTCAATATATTTTTTGATGTCTTCCTCGCGCAGTTCTCGGGTTGGAATTCCAAGCCTTTGAGCAGTTTGCGCGTTTGCATCGCGGGTTTGCAAGGCCTGAACGCCATACGCAATGTATTCTTGCGTGGCTCGCAAGTCTTTTACTTTGATACGGGTGGGCGTGGGTAAGTTTTGCGCCAGGGCGGTTTGCGCCCCTGTTTGTTGAGTCTGCGCAGCCTGCGCGGCATAGGCTGTGTTTGTCAGGGGAACTGCCTGGTTTTGGTAAGAACGCGAAATATCCGTTGAAATAAAAATCATCAACGCAAACAGCCCCAAGATAATAAAAAACGTTCCAATACGCGAGATAAACTCTCGGCGGTCAAGCGTTTCCTCACCCATGTTTGCCTCGGCAATGGAGTGGGTTCATAAGGTAAATTCTATCATGCAGGGCTGATAGAAAAGGCACAAACTGGCAGTTTTAAAGCGCCAGTTTCTAACGGGGGGCCAGCCAGCAGCAAAGCGCAGGCGCAGAATGGCCCTTTTGAAAAGGCGAATGTTTACCCCCCTTTAACTGCTTGCGCCCGGTGAACTTGGTATAATGATTTTGACCGATTGAGCGAGAGTGATTGAGATAGAGTTGCTCGCGTTCTTTGCGTTTGATTGGCCGTAACGCAAGGAATTCCATCGATTGCATGTGACAAGAAAGGAGAACCTGATGACGAAAACAGTCATCGCCGCTGCCCTGGGCGAATGTGTTCATGTGGCGGGGGTGTCTAATTTCCTGCACCTGGCAGAGCAAGCAGGCTGGAAAGCCATTTTCCTTGGCCCGGCGGTTTCGGTTGAATCTTTGTTGTAGGCTGCCCGCAATGAAAAAGCCGACCTGGTGGGCGTGTCGTATCGCCTGACGCCTGAAACGGGCGAGCGGCTGCTGGGCCAATTTGCGGAAGCCGCCAGCAGCCTGCATGAGGCGGGCGTGCGTTTTGCTTTTGCCGGTACGCCGCCAGTGGCAGAAAAGGCAGCTAAAATTGGCTTCTTTGAAAAGATTTTCGATGGAAGTGAGCAACCCGAAGAAGTTCTCGCTTACCTGAAAGGACTTCCCGCCCAGGCTGCCACCGAAACCGACTACCCGCAGACGACTACCGCGCGAATTGCCTGGAAGTCGCCTTTTCCAATTCTGCGTCACCACTTTGGCTTGCCGACCATGACAGCCACCATCGCAGGCATCGAGAAAATCGCCGAGGCTGGCGCGCTCGACCTGATTTCGCTTGGCACCGACCAGGATGCCCAGGAGAATTTCTTTCACCCCGAACGGCAAGACCCCCGTCGTAGAGGGGCGGGAGGGGTGCCTGTCCGCACGCCCAATGATTTCCGCGCCCTGTATCGCGCCACTCGCCGCGGCAACTACCCTCTCCTGAGGGCTTATTCTGGCACCGATGACTTCATCCGCTATGCCGAAATGTTGACGGAGACGATTCATAACGCCTGGTGCGCCATTCCGCTTTACTGGTTCAACCAGATGGATGGGCGCGGCCCGTGGGACCTGGAAGGTTCTATTCGTGAACATCAGCAAGTGATGGCCTGGTATGGAGAGCGCAATATTCCCGTCGAATTGAATGAACCCCATCACTGGGGGATGCGCGATGCGCCGGATGTCATTTTTGTTGTCTCTGCCTTTCTTTCAGCCTATAATGCCAAACAATATGGCGTCAAAGACTACATTGCCCAGATGATGTTTAACAGTCCGCCCGGAACCAGCGATGCGATGGATTTGGCAAAAATGCTGGCGGTGTTGGAACTGATTGCCCCCCTGGGCGCGCAATCATCCCATCCCGTGAATCAAAGTGAGGGGACACAACAAGGTTTTCGCATCTGGAAGCAAACCCGTATTGGCCTGCTCTCGCATCCGCTTGACCCCGAGGCCGCGCGCGGACACCTGGCCGCCAGCACTTACCTGCAAATGGCATTGCGCCCGCACATCTACCACATCGTTGGGCATACCGAAGCCGACCATGCCGCCACAGCCGATGACATTATCGAGGCGGTCAAAATTGTGCGGCGCGCTATCCATAACGCGCTTGGCGCTCCCGATATGACCCAGGCCCCTGAAGTGCAGACGCGCAAGGAACACCTTGTCTCTGAAGCCCGGGTGTTGCTGGATGCTATCTGTGACATCGCCCCGCCAGGGGTGGAAGACCCCTGGGTGGACGCCGTCACTCTGGCGAAGTCGGTGCAGCTGGGTCTGATGGATGCGCCTCAGTTGCGCAACAACCGCTTTGGGCGTGGTCAAATTCAGACGAGAATCGTCAATGGAGCGTGCGAGGCCGTTGATGGTCAGGGACGGCCCATCCCCGAAAAAATTCGCATTCAATCCATTTTTGCGAATGCATGACCTGATGAAGATTATCTTCAAAGTGATGGTCAACTTAACTCTAGCATGAGGAGACGACTATGGCCGAACGTTACACTGTACTCGGCGCGGGACATGGCGGTAAAGCCATGGCCGCTCACCTGGCCGTGATGGGCGCGGAAGTTGCTCTGTGGAACCGCTCTTTTGACCATATTGAAGTCATCAAAAAGCGTGGTGGAATTGACCTGGAAATTCCCGAAACCAGCACGCACTCTTTTGGAAAGATAAATTTGGTTACGTCAGAGATTGCCGAAGCGATTGGGTTTGCGCAAGTCATCATGGTGGTTTTGCCGTCCTCGGCGCATTCGGATGTTGCCAAAATTGCCGCGCCGCATTTGAAAGATGGGCAGATTGTAATTTTGCACCCTGGCCGCACCCTGGGCGCGGTCGAATTTGTGCGGGTGATGCGCGCCAGCGGTTGCGTTGCCGATGTGACCGTGGCAGAGGCCGAAACATTCATTTATGCCAGTCGGGCCGATGGCCCGGCCCAGGCGCGCATTTTTCGCGTCAAGGAGGCTGTTCCACTGGCTGCCCTGCCCTCCAATCGTAACGATTTGGTCTTGGATGCGATTCACCATGCTTATCCACAGTATATTGACGGCGTGGACGTGTTGCATACTGGCCTGAACAACATGGGCGCCATTTTTCACCCTGCTCTGACTCTGCTGAATGCAGGCTGGATTGAGCATACGCATGGTGATTATCAGTTCTACATCGATGGAGTGACTCCTTCGGTAGCGCGCGCCCTGGAGGTGCTGGACCGCGAGCGGGTGACTGTGGCTTCGGCGGTAGGTATCCGCGCCCGTACTGCGCTTGAATGGCTTAAACTTGCCTACGATACGACCGGGGCTGACCTTTACGAGGCCATCCAGAACCAGCCGGGGTATTATGGCATCAAAGCTCCACCTACGCTCAATCACCGCTATATTTTCGAGGATGTGCCGATGAGCCTGGTGCCGATTGCTTCACTGGGAATGCGCTACGGCGTGAGCGTACGTGGAATGGAGAGCGTCATCCGGTTGTGCAGTATTATTCATAAAACGGATTACTGGCGGCGCGGGCGCACGGTGGAAAAGTTAGGCCTGGAACAATGGAGCGTAAGTGAGTTGACCCGATTTGTGCAGGAGGGGGTCATAGATTAGCGCCGTTAAGTGGCGTGGCGACAGGTCGCCCGGGCTGCTTTCGGTGTTTTTTATTGGCCAGATAGACGCCGATTTATCTCGCAAATCGTGTTCGATTTGTCAATTTGCGGAGTTTGCTTGATAATAGCGCCATCCTCAACGAGAATCGAGAACCTGTGAATTCCTATCCTGCTTCTTCTGCTGAGCCGCGCACCGCGCTGCGCCCGACCACCCTCGAACAGTTGCCCCCCGCCCTGCGCGAAGCCGCCGCCCGCGCCGGTTGGACTTCCCTTGTCCCCGTCCAGGCGCGCGGATTGCCCTACCTGCTGGCCGGGCGAAACATGCTCATCCAGGCCCGCACCGGCAGTGGCAAAACCGGCGTTTTCCTCCTGCCCATGCTGGAACGGCTTGACCCGCAACGCCCAAACTGCCAGGCGCTTATTCTCGTTCCAACTCGTGAACTTGCTAAACAAGTCTGGCAAGAGGCTGAAAAATTGTTTGGCGAATCTGGTCTGCGGGCCGTGGCCGTCTATGGCGGCGTTGGTTACGGAGCGCAGACAGTGGCCCTCAAACAGGGCGCGCACGTTGTCGTCGGCACGCCGGGGCGCGTGTTAGACCACCTTTTGCGGCGGACGCTTTCGCTCGAACATCTCAAAATGCTCATTTTCGACGAAGCCGACCGCATGCTCTCGATGGGCTTCTATCCCGATATGCGCGAAGTACAACGTTACCTGCCGGGCCGAAATATCCATACCTGCATGTTTTCGGCCACCTTTCCCGAAGCGGTGTTGCGCGGCGCGCGTGAATTTGTCCGTGAGCCGGAATTTCTGAGCCTCAGCACGGACCATGTTCATGTCACGGAAACGGAACACATTTTTTATGTGGTGGAGGGCATGGACAAAGACCGCAGCCTGGTGCGGCTGATTGAAGTCGAGAACCCCGCTTCGGCGATTATCTTTTGCAATACCAAAGCCCAGGTGCATTATGTTGCGGTCGTTTTGCAGCGATTTGGCTACGATGCCGATGAATTGAGCGCGGATTTATCGCAATTGGAGCGTGAACGGGTGTTGGAACGGGTACGCAAAGGCACGCTGCGATTCCTGGTCGCCACTGATGTTGCCGCGCGCGGGCTGGATATTCCCAGCCTGGGATGCGTCATCCAGTACGAGCCGCCTGAGGAAGTCGAAAACTACATCCACCGCGCCGGGCGCACCGGGCGGGCTGGGGCCAGCGGGGTGGCGATTTCGCTCGTCAACCGGGGAGAACGCTACACGCTGGAGAAAATTGCCAGACAGTACAACATCCCGCTTGAAGAGCGGACGATTCCGAGTGACGAGGATGTAGCCGTTATCGTTGCTGAGCGGCTGACCGCCCTGCTGGAAGCGAAACTGCGCGCGCGTGACCGTCTCCAGGCTGAGCGTTCGCGCCGCTTTGCGGCCCTGGCGCGTACTCTGGCCGAGAACGAGGATGAATCGGCCATCATCACCATGCTACTCGATGAGTATTACCAGCAAAGCCTGCATGCCCCTGCGCCGCTGCCCGAGGGGACGCTAACTCCTAAACGGGAGCAGGCTCATCGCCGGGCCAGTCGTAACCGCCGTCGCCGCTAATGCTGACGAATTCGTATATGACCACCCATCTCCTTCATCCCAAAGAATATCCCTCGCTTCAGCCTGCCCATGCGCTTTGGAAGCAATATCAACCCGAACACGCCCCCTATGCTTTTCGGGCCCAAACTGAGGCGCAAGCCCAGGCCTGGCAGATGGAAACTCGCCTGGCTCTGGCTCGTACGCTTGGTTTACCGGCCCGCGATGCCAGCGGCCTGAACCCGCAATTGCTCGAATGCGTGGATAAAGGCGACTATCTACGCGAGAAAATTCTGCTCCAGACGGGTACGCATATGCTCATGCCGATTTATCTTTTACTGCCGAAAAACGCGCCGCGCCCCTTGCCGGTGGTTTTGGCGTTTCATGGGCATGGTTATGGTGTCAAAGATATTGTCGGGTTATGGGAGGATGGGGCGGAGCGCGATATCCCAGATGGCTACCACAAGGATTTTGGGGTATCTCTTTGCAGGGCCGGTTTGGCCGTCGCTGCGCCAGAAATTTCATGCTTTGGCGAACGCCAGACAGATTTTTCGTATTTGAATCCCCTGCTTGGTCAGGAAGCGCCATCCACCTGTGCTCATACTGCCATGCTGGCTTTGCACCTGGGCAGCACGGTTGTGGGTTTGCGCGTTCATGACGGAATGCGGCTGGTTGACTATCTCGAAACCCGTCCTGAATTGGACGCGAAACGGCTGGGCGTGATGGGCATTTCAGGCGGCGGAATGCATGCTTTCTTTTCGACCTGCCTGGACGAGCGCATTCGCGCCTGCGTGGTCAGTGGCTATTACTCGACATTCCGGGATTCCATTTTGGCGATGCGCCATTGCGCCTGCAATTTTGTGCCGGGGTTGGGGCAATTCGGCGAAATGTACGACCTGGTTGGGCTGATTGCGCCTCGCCCGATGCTGGTTGAAGCCGGGACCCACGACGGAATTTTCCCGATTCGGGCGGTGAAAGAAAGCGTTCGACGGGCAAATGCCGTTTATTCTGTTTTCGGCGCTGACCTGGAGGTTGAAACCGATTACTTCGAGGGGCGTCACCAAATCAGCGGGCGCAAGGCCTATGATTTTCTCAAGCAGGCCCTTGGAGACCCAGAGCAATAGAAACCAAACAGCCCCAAAACAAACCCCCTCCATTTTTTCTTTTTGGAGGGGGTTGTCGTTTATTCGGTTTGTCCGAGCAGATAGTTGGGTAAGCCCATCTGTTCCATCTGGTCAAGTTGGGCTTCGAGCCAGTCAATGTGGGCTTCCTCGTCTTTCAGGTTGTCTTCCAGCAGTTCGCGCGTGCCGCTGTCACCGAGTTCCATGCACAGGCGAATGCCGTCATTGTACGCCTTGACGGCCTCTGCTTCTGATTCGAGGTCGTTCTTGATTTGCGCATCTACCTTTGCGCCAATATGCATTGGTTTAAGATTGCTGACGATGGGCGTCCCTTCCAGGTATAAGATGCGGGCAATGAGGGCCTCGGCGTGCTTCATCTCCTGGATGGCGCGTTTTTCAACGGCATGATGTAATTTGGTATAGCCCCAGTTGGCGCACATCTCAGAGTGGACAATGTACTGGTTGATGGCGGTCAGTTCGTCTGCCAGGTAATCATTTAATGCGGTGATGATTTTTTCGTGGCCTTTCATGATATCCTCCATAAGGAAATGGGCGGGAAATGTCAGTAGTTTCATTGTAACGCAATTTTGCGCAACTATTTGCGAGACTGTACATCTAAAGGTTAGTTTTAGGTTTTGCAATGGCGGTTCTTCATTCAGCAATGGCAGCAACAAGCCGCACGCCGTCAACATATCTCAAAAGCAGTGAAACCCGCCCATCCGACCATGTAAAAATTCTTTAGAAAGGTTTCTCGCAATCAGGAAGGTGTCCAATGACCGAATTCGGATTCAAGACGGTACTCTCGCTCAACTACGAAGCCGCTCTCGAAAAAGTCACCGAGGCCCTTAAAGCGGAGGGTTTTGGGGTGTTGACCAGCATCGATGTCAAAGAGACGATGAAGAAGAAACTGGGTGTCGATTTTCGCCGCTATGCCATTTTGGGGGCCTGCAACCCGCCTTTAGCGCACCGCGCCTTGAGCGCGCGTCCTGAACTCGGTCTGTTGTTACCCTGTAACGTCATCGTATATCAGGAAGGCGATGAGACTGTTGTCAATGTGGTTGACCCGCTCGCCATGTTTCAGTTTGTAGATGTGCCTGAACTGGAATCGGTGGCAGCCGAGGCACGCCAGCGGTTGCAGCGCGTTTCGCAGTCGTTACAAAGCCTTGAGCGTTCATGATGGACGGGAACTTAACCATTGGGCATGATGCTTTAAACGAAAAAGAGCGGTGTTTGCCGCTCTTTTTTTTAACTTCCTGCGCAAACTACCCAACGCGTAATTTTTAAAGCAGTGTTTCGAGCCGCTCCACCAGTCTGGACAAGGCTCCAAAAGCGGCCTCAATCGGCGCGGGGGAGGTCAAATCGACCCCTGCGAGTTGAAGCGCCTCGAGCGGGTAGCGCGAGCCGCCAGATTTGAGAAAGTCGAGATAACGGGCCGCCGCTTCCGGGTCGTGGCCGTTGGTGACTCTCTGCGAGAGGGCATGGGCGCCCGAAATTCCCGTTGCATACTGGTAAACATAAAAGTTCATGTACAGGTGCAGGAATTGCGCCCAGGTGATTCCAATTCGCTCACGGTCAAACTCCACTTCTTCGCCATAGCCTTCCCTGAATAACTCGGCCAGCGTTTCAACCATGATATCCGCATTGAGCGGCGCTCCTTGTTCGGCGCGCGCGTGTATCTCTAATTCGAATCGCGCCAGGGTTGGCATAATAAAGAAATAGCGGTGATAGTTCGACATGGCTTCCTCAATCAGCGCAATTTGGAAAGCCGGGTCGGTCTGGGTGCGCATCAGGTAGTCGCGAACGGTCGCCTGGTTGAAGTTGGAGGCTACTTCGGCCACGAACAATCCATAGCGGCTATAAAGGAAACGCTGGCTCGCGCGGGAGTAGTAGGAATGCATCGAGTGACCGAGCTCATGCGCCAGTGTGGACAGGCTGAATACGTCATCGGCGTAGGACATCATGATGAAGGGCCGCGTGCCGAATGAGCCGCTCGAAAACGCGCCCTCCCGCTTGCCACGATTGCGCGCCCGGTCGACCCAGCGCTCCTCGAGACAGCCGCGCCGTAAAATTCGGACGTATTCCTCGCCAAGCGGGGCCATGCCTTCGCAAATCCATTCAACCGCCTGCTCGAATGGCACGACCGGCTTGCTGCTGGTGAGTGGGGCTTTGATGTCGTACACGCCAAGCCTTTCCAGGCCAAGCGCCTTTTTGCGTAGACGCCAGTATTGATGCCAGATTGGAAGATTTCGCTTAAAGACCTCGATGAGATTATGAAAGACTTCGACCGGGATGTTGTTCGGTTCCAGGGCAGCGTGCAGCGAACTGGGGTAATTTCGCGCGCGGGCATTGAACACATCCTGCTTGATGGCCGTTGTCAGAATAGCGGCAGATGTATTCTTAAAAGCCAGATAGCCATCGGCGTAGTTTTGCCATGCTGAGCGACGTAACTGCCGGTCGGGGTGTGAAATGAGCGAGCCAATGTTGGCCTGGCCGATTTCCGTCTGGGTGCCATCCGCAGCGGTGGCAGGCTGAAATTTCAGGTCGGCATTGGTGAGCATGTTGAAGGCGTTAAATGCGCCCGCAAACGGGTCGCTTGCCAGGGCTAATACCTGCTCGACCTCGCCTGATCGGACGTGGGCGCTGCGCTTTTCCAGTCGGTCGATATAATGGGCCAGGAAGGCCAGCATAGGATGGTCTTGCATCCATGCTTTGAGTGTCTCGAACCCGACCGACATCAGTTCGGGGTCAAGGAAGGCCATCACCGCCCCGGCTTTTGCGCCGAGACTACGCGCCTGGCCTGCCCGGGCGTGGGCGGCCTGGTCAAATGAATCGACCGCGCTGGCGTTCTGGGCATAGACCATGACCTTGCCGAGCAGCGCGCCGACTTCCTCGAATTGCTTAATCGCTTCCAGCAGAACTTGCGGCCCTTCCTTGAGCCGTCCCTGGTAGGCGGCGAGGGAGGGTAGCAGGTCTTCCAGCGTTTTGCAGGCGGCTTCCCAATCAGCGGGCGTTGCAAAAACCGATTCCAGAGACCAGGTTTCCTCGAGTGGGACCGCGCTGCGGGCAGGCAGGGTAGTGAGTGACATTCGTTAATCCTCGAAGGTGAATCTGGTTGGATTTTCGAAAAAAACTGTCCAGGCCAGGACTTTTTTGGGCGTAAAAGCATACAGGCCGCCCTCGTCCCACTGGTCGGGTTTGGGGGCGTAGCCGTGCGCCTCGTATTTGGCGCAATATGCAGCGGCGATTTTGGCGGCCAGTTCTGGTTCTGGCTTGCCAACCGGAGCAGAAGTTCCCTCGGCAATGACAGCCTGTTCGCCATCTTCCAGGTGCAGGGTGATGTACGGGTTTTGAACGATATTATGGGCGTGGCGCGTCTCCGGGCTGCCATCGTAATAGAACTTGCCATCCACGAACACACCCCAACGCGGAATGGTGTGCGGGCGTCCATTGGGACGCACTGAGCTGAGCCAGTAATTTTTCGATTCTTCCAGCCGCTGAGCGACATACTCCCACGAAACCGTTGATTTTGGGTGGTCAACATAGCCGGGTGGAAACTTTGGACGGGTGATTTGGGGTTTAGTCATATTTCCTCGTTTGATATATTCCTTGTTTGGCAAGTATAATGCCATCGCCGGGCTGCTCTCACGCTCGTATGGGGCCAATGACCGCCCGCGCAGCCGCCTGGAACTGGCTCTTGAACATTCGCTGGTCTTTGGCCTGTACGACGGCGCCAGGTGGGCGTGGCGCGCGTCGTCACCGACTGCTCACTTCCCCAACGCCATCTTCACCGCTTCATAGACGTTCACCACTCCATAACCATAGGCCGCATTGGGCGTGCCGCCTTCAAAACAGCCGTTTTCCATGCTTCCGGCATAGGGGCTGGCAGTTTCAATCAGAATTTGCTCGGTGCGCTCGATGTCGCCAATCAAATTGGGATTAGCCGACCACAAGAGCGCCACCGCCCCCGCCAGGTGCGGCCCGGCCATCGAAGTGCCGCTATTGGCTGCGTAGGTGTTGCCTGGCATGGAAGAGAAAACATCCACCCCAGGAGCAGCAATATCGGGCTTTATGCGCCCAGAGCCATCTGCCGTAACCGGGCCGCGGCTGCTGAACTCGGCCATGTTCCCAAAGCGGTCCACCGCCCCCACCGAAAAAACTGCCTCGTAGAGCGAAAGCGGCGCGTTGATGGTTGAACAGTTGGGGCCGTCGTTGCCCGCCGAAACGACGACGAAAATCCCGGCGGTGCGCAGGTTTTCAGCGGCCTGTTGCAGCGAGGTCGGGTCACAGCCTTCAATTTCAGGACAGCCCCACGAGTTGTTCAGGACGTGCGCGGCGCGGGTGGGGTCGCCATCGGTAAACGGGTCGCCGCCTTGCGGGAAGGGCGCCAGCATAAACTGTAAACAATCGAGATAAAGCGCCGGGTTGCCCAGGTTACGGTTCAGGTTGACGCACGCGAACCAGGTTGCTTCGGGCGCCACCCCAATCCCTCCCGCGCCGAGAACCGTCCCCAGGGTGTGCGTGCCATGGCCGCCCTCGTCGTTGGGAGAGCGCGTTCCTTCCCAGGGGTCGAACCAGTTGTAATCATCACCTGTTGCCGCGCCGCGATATTGCGCCGCCAGTGCGGGGTGCGTGCCATCCACCCCGCTATCCGATTGACCGATGACAATCCCCTGACCCTTTGCGCCGAACTCTTCCCAGACCTTGTCCGCGCCTATCATTTTGATATTCCAGCCTGGGTTTTCCAGCACGCTGGTCGCTTCTCCGCGGCTGATGCTCGCCGCCGGAACTGGGCGCAGGCGCGGGCTGGGGATAACCCGTTCCACTTCAGGGCGGGTCAACAGATAAAGGCGCACCAGCGTGCTGCCCTGCACTTCGAGCGCATTGACCAGGTAATAGGGCGTATAAGAGATGCGAAACGTATCCAGCGTCTGGCGCAGGTCAGATTGCGTGGTGTTGGCGTGCGCCGTCAGACGGGTATAGGCTTCCGTCAGGCGTTGGTTGCGGTCTCTAATCGAAGCCACATCCGAAATATTGGCCTGGTCTTTCAGGATGACGAACAGCCGGTCGCCATAGAAGCCGCGATTGCCAGCAAAGAAATACAGCGCAAAGAGCAGAATCCACGCCGCCCCCGCGCCGATTCCCGCTGCCGTTTTGGCCCAGGGCTGCTCGCCGAACAATTTCCGCGCGCCCCAGGCCAACCCGCCCGTCAGCCATCCCAGCCCAATGGTAACCGCCACCGCCTGGAAAGCGATTCCGCCCAGGTCGCCCAGCATGATGGTCAACTCAGTCGGGTCGAAGAACATCAGCCCGGCTGCGGCCAATAGTCCGGAGGCAGCAGCGACAGCGGCGGCAGAAGGCGCGAGCGCGGACAATGCAAACGCAAACGGAGGCAGGAGTCCGAGCAGGATTAACTGCCCCCCATCGTATCCCAGCGCCGAACCGAGCAGAGCCAGCAGCGCGCCAATTCCCAATCCATCCAAAAAACCATTTTCAGTGCTGGCCGAAAGGAGCGCCGCAGACAGAAGCCCAAACGCCAGCCCGGCCAAAAGCTGTGTGATGGCCTCGCCAGGCGAGCCGAGCGCGCCCAGCACGGCCAGCGGCGTCATCCCAACCGCCGCCGCCAGCAAACCAGCAGGAAGCGCGCCGAAGTGCCACTTCAGACTGCCGCGCCGCAGAAAGAGCGCAACCCCGGCCCCAGCCAGCGCAATCACTAATTGCGCCAGCGCGCCAATCTGGTCATTGTTGGGGCCAATCAGCCGCAAGCCCAGCCCCGGAAAGGCCAGCAGCGCCGCGCCCAGCCAGCCCGCATACACCGGGCGGTAGCGGTCATCGCGGGTGAAAAACCACAGCAGGCCAAGCACAAAAGACAACGAAACTGCCTGAATTGCCAGCCCCACCAGGCCAGATTGCGCCAGCATGGCCGCACTGCCGGTTGCCAGCGCCATTTGCTCCATAAACCACAAGACGAAATGATAAGCCAGCGTCCCACACACCAGCGTGGGCGCGAACAAAAGAAATATCACAGTTGCCAGAGTTGAACGGGAACTTGTCGGTGTTTCGGTCATAACGTAATCTCCCATAATCCACGCACGGAGTTGAGCAGGAATATCTTATCACACCCGGCCAGGTCTTCCACGCGAATCACCGCCTCGCGCAGCCTGCCTTCGGCCAGCCATTGGGCGCGCGCCGTGCCGGGCAGCAGGCCGCATTCCACCGGCGGAGTAAGCAGTTCGCCGCCGCGCGCCACCACCAGGTTGGCGATGGTGCTTTCAGTCAGTTCGCCGCGCTCATTCCATAGCAAAACGTCGTCGCACTCTGGCAGACGCGCGGCTTCATAAGGTTTGCGGTAGGTTGTCTTGTGATAAAGGAATGGATTTTTCGACGGGATGGGATTCTCCGCCAGCCGAATGCGGTACGGGGCCGGGAGCGGGTTCAGCGCGGAACGCTCCAGGCTGATTTCGCCTTCCGCATCGAGCAGCAGGCGTACCCGCTGGGGCGTTTCTGCGCGCAGCGCGGAGAGTTTCTCACGAATTTGGGATTCGTCGAAAGCGAAATCGAAATACGCAGCCGATTCACGCATGCGTTCCAGGTGTCTTTCCTGCAATACAAAGCCGCCTTCCGGCGTCCAGAGCAAGGTTTCGAGGAGCGAAAAATCGGGCGGCGTTTCGGTCAGGATTTTGGCTTTGGCGTGGGCTTCCTGCATTTCATCGCGCGGCTCCGAATCCCACACAATCCCCCCGCCCAGGCCGTATTCCACCTGCCCGGAGCGTTTTTCCAGCAAAAAGGTACGGATTGCTACGTTGAACTGCGCCCGCCGCCGCTCGGCTGAGCGCTCGCGGCCAAACCCCGGCGCAATGTAGCCAAGCGTGCCGGTATAAATTCGGCGCGGAGAGTTTTCCAGTTCCCGAATGATTCGCATGGTGCTGGCTTTGGGCGCGCCGGTGATGGATGCCGCCGGAAAGAGCGCCGCAAAAATCTCGCTCAGGCTGGCGCGCGTTTCACACGCTACCGTGCTGGTCATCTGCCAGACGGTGCGATATTTTTCCACCTCGAACAATTCTGGTACGCGCACGCTGCCCAGGCGGGCAATGCGCCCCATGTCGTTGCGTACCATATCCACAATCATCACGTTTTCGGCGCGATTTTTTTCAGAGTTTCTGAGCCATTCGGCCTGAGCCAGGTCATCCGCCAGCCGCAAGCCGCGCGGGGCCGTGCCTTTCATTGGTTTTGAGACCAGTCGTTCGCCATCCAGCGTAAAAAACAACTCCGGCGAGGCCGAGCCGATGACCCAATCATCTGTTTCAGCGAAGACCGGGTAGCCGCCTCCCTGGGCGCGGACGGCGCGGGCAAACAACTCCCAGGCATTGCCCGCAAAGGGCGCGCCCAGCCGAAAGGTGTAATTGACCTGATAAGTTTGCCCGGCGGCGATGTGATTCTTAATTTGCGCAAACCCGGCGTTGTACTCCTCCACGCTGACTGAGGGCTGCCATTTCAGATGCGCGCCCCGACCCACTTTGGGCGGCGCGGCGGCTGTCTGGGCCGATTGGTAAATCCCAAACCAGAGCAGGGGCAGCCCGCTCGGGTCGTGATGTGTTAGCAATGCAGGGTCAAAGGCAGGGGCAGCCTCGTAGGTCACAAACCCGGCTGCCCAAAACCCGCGCCGGGCCGCTGCTTCTACTTCGCGCAGGGCTGGCCCGACATCGGCAGCCCGATGAGCAACAAAGACGCTGACCGGGTTCATGAATTCCAGCCAGCGTTGCGAGAAGTGGTCGAAAAGAAAAATGTGGTTGGACACGCGAAAATTATAGCATGTGAGTTATACTCACCCCATGTCTACGCTTATTCTCAAACCCGGACGCGAAAAATCCCTCCTGCGCCGCCATCCCTGGATATTCTCCGGCGCGGTAGATAAAGTCACCGGCAACCCTCAGCCTGGCGAAACGGTCGAAGTGCGCGATGCGCAAGGCAACTGGCTGGGGCGCGCGGCCTACTCGCCCGTCTCGCAAATTCGAGCGCGAGTCTGGACTTTTGACCCGGAGGAAACCGTTGACGCGGATTTTTTCCGGCGAAAGATACAATCCGCGCTGAACAGGCGAAACGCTGCCGGGCTGAAACAGGCTTCCGACGCGATTCGCCTGGTCCACGCTGAATCCGATGGCCTGCCCGGCCTGGTGGTTGACCGTTATGGAGAAATTCTCGTCCTGCAATTGCTCACGGCTGGCTGTGAGTTCTGGCGCGAGACCCTGGCCGACCTGCTGCTCGAACAAACCGGCGCAACCGCCATTTACGAGCGTTCCGACGCCGATGTACGCGCGTTGGAAGGGTTATCGGCTCGCACAGGTCTCTTGCGCGGCTCAAGTATTGAACCGCGAATCACAATAATCGAATACGGCCTGAAATTCCTGGTCAACATCGAAACCGGCCACAAAACCGGCTTCTATTTAGACCAGCGCGCCAACCGCAAACGGGTTGGCGAGTTGGCGCAGGGGCGTGATGTGTTGAATTGTTTTTGCTACACGGGCGGGTTCAGCATTTATGCCGCGGCAGGCGGCGCTCAATCGGTACTGTCGGTAGATACCAGCAGCGAGGCGCTGGCCCTGGGGCAGGAAAACGCCCAACTTAACGGGATGCAGACTAATAACCTTGACTGGCTGGAGGCGGATGTCTTCACCGCTTTGCGAAAATTCCGCGACCAGAACCGCTCCTGGGATTTAATCCTCCTCGACCCGCCCAAATTTGCCCCCACCGCCGCTCAGGCCGAAAAAGCCGCGCGCGGCTATAAGGACATTAACCGCCTGGCCTTCAAATTGCTGCGTCCTGGCGGCATTCTGGTCACGTTTTCCTGCTCCGGCGGCATTGATGCGGCCCTGTTCCAGAAAATCGTTGCCAGCGCCGCGCTCGATGCAGGCGTGGAAGCGCAAATTGTGGAGTACCTGACGCAAGGGCCAGACCATCCGGTATCGTTGCATTTCCCCGAAGGGGCTTACCTGAAAGGGCTGGTGCTGGTGAAAGGGTAATGCCCCCAATGCCATGTTGACCGGGAAGGGCCGCTTCAAAAAAAAGACCGGGATGCCCCCGGTCTTGCGATTTATTTGGGTGGGGTGGTTCAGTCATCCTCTCCCAGCGCTGAGATGGCGCGAAACAGGCCAAAAACCAGCAACCCAAGTTTAATGCCCTCCGTGATGGTCAGGGTGCTATCACGTCCGCTTTTTTCGGCTCGGCGGCGCAATAGCAGAGCGGCAACCAGGCCTGCGCCTGCGCCAACCAGGGCGCCGGTCAACAGGATTTTATTGGAGTTCGGTTTGCGCAGTTCAATTTCGTCTTTGGGGGTCATAAGATTATTCCTTGCGTCGCGTGCCTGTCTGAGTTTTGGAGAAAACTCCCAGCCAGGCCTTGAGACTGAGTATTGGTTGGGTAATTTTTTCGGTCCACAGCACAATTTCTTGATTGAGCCACAGGGCATACTGTTGCGCCAGGCCGGTATAGCGTGGCGCTACACCCAGCAGTTTTGCCAGCCCGTAAACCATTCCGCCGAGCAGGGCCAGAATGACCAGGGCCAGGAACATCATTGGGATAATGAGCCAGATGAGGGAGATGTCGGCCCACAGGCTGACGCCAGCATGACCGCGGACTGCGCTATAAATCGCCAGGGTGGAAAATCCCAGCCCGATGAAAGTGACCAGGAGAATAGGCAGGAGAATCTGGCGGGTGAAATCGCGCCGATGTTTGCGATAGGATGGGTGGTTGGGGCGGGGGCTGTTTTGCGTGGCTTTGGGAACAGTGTCCATAGCGTTATTTTAGCACGAAACACGAGGCCATTTTCTACATTTCGTCAATGTCGAAGGTTTATGAAGACGCCAGGCAGTCTATTCTTCGCGCTTGATGAGGCTCTTGGCTTCGGACTGCGTGGATGCGGTGATTGTGTGCGAGAAGCGAGTTAGAGTGCCTTTGTAGGGAACTGCGCCGTTATGAACAACCCAGCCATCCATGTTGAAGGGAATGGGGCTGTCGGCCAGAATCCATTCGCCGTTGTATTTTCGGGCAATGTGGACGTTCGTGCCGGTCGATTCTCCGCCTTCGCAGGAGGCATGGCCTAGACGCTCGCCTGCTTTTAAGGTCATTCCGACGCTGGGGCGGTTCTCACTGGCGAGGTGCAGGTAAAAAAGAACCCAACCGGTGCGTTCATCGCCGTCGCCGTCCAAGTCGAGCATAATTTGACCTGGCTGAGAGCGGGCCACAACTCCATCGGCCATGGCCGTTACCCATTCGCCGGTGGCGTTGCATTCCGAAACGCCGGTCGGGGCGAAATCGATGGCTGCGTATGGTTCGCCCTTGCCCCAACCCGTGTGGGGGCCGCCAGTATAATTCCAGGGTTTGCCATTTTCGAAAGGCAGAATGAGGGCAGGTTGTTGTAAACTGCCAGGGAGATGAGGAGGGGCATTTTGCCAGGGGTCGCCAAATAAAAGGGCGTAGGTTTCGGCCAGCCCGCCGGGGCCAATCATTTGGTCGAAGAGCGGGGGAGAGTGCAGGCGCGAGAAAGTATACTGAATGGCAACCGTGGCGGCGTTCTGCCAGGGGTCGGGGCGGTATAGACGACCATCGGGAGTTTCAAATTCCAGCAGCGTCCCGCGCCGCCAGGCGTAGTAGCCATTATTCAGGGTATTGGCAGAGTAGATGAGTTGTAAATACAAGCCGCGATAGGCCGGGTTATAGTAATTAAGCAGGTAATCGGTATCGGTGGGTGGTTCAGGTTTGGTCAATGCGCCGGAATAATATTCGAGCAGGGCCAGCAACAGGCGTGGGCTAACGCTGAAGTTGGTGGAAACAAGTTGCACCAACTCTGCGCCGCTGCGCGGGCCATCGGCAATTTGCTCCTGGTAGTTTTTCAGCCAGCCTGGCTGGGAATTGACAAAGGCGGCCAGGTCAAACTCAACCTGTGCTGGGCCGTTGACAAATAAGCTATCTGGGATAATCTGGTAAGGCGTTCCCCAAAGGGCTTTGTAGTAGATGGGGATTTTCATGGGGAAGCCGGGCGGCATGGTGCTTGCATCCAGTGGAATGACTGGATTGGCGGCGCGGATTTCGGCTTCGGTGGTGTTGAAGCGCGCGGCCAGGGCCGGGAGCGTATCACCTGTCTGGGCAATGTAATCGACCAGTTGGCCGGGTTCATAGGGTGGATGGGTAGGGAGAGGGGTGAAGACTGCTGCCGGGGTGGGGAATTTCTCGTTGTCCGGCGATTCCGGCGTTAACGGGGCTGGTTCTGGCGTAGCGGCGCACGCGGCCAGCAATAGGTTCACGCTTAGAAAAATTCCTGTCAGGCGTATCCACATGTTTTTCACAATCACAAATGACCAGTTCCTGATTACTGTTTCTCCCGAATGATGCGCGTTTCAAAACTGCCGCTGGTATTGGCCTCAATGACTTTATCCCCTTTGGTCAGGCTGCCTTTGTAAGGAGCATTGCCGTTGCGTGAAATCCAGCCTTCCAGGTCAAAGGGCAGTGGGCCATCCGCCAGAATCCACTCGCCGTTGTATTTGCGGGCGATGTGGACGTGCGTGCCGGTGGAAACGCCGCCCTCGCAGGAGGGATAGCCGATTTTGTCGTCTTGTTGTAGCACTGCGCCGAGTTCGGCCTTGCCTTTTGTGGCAATGTGCAGGAAGAGAATCGCCCAACCGGTGCGCTCGTCGCCGTCGCCATCTAAATCGAGGATGACAACACCCTCGCCGATGCGGGCTACGGTGCCCGGAGCGGGCGCCAGGACCCAGTTGTCCGATTGGGCGCATCCGCCGACGATTGAGCCGGGGGCGAAGTCGAGCGCGGCCAGCGCGCCGCGTTTTTCCCAGGCTGAGTGCGGCCCCCCTGTGAAGGCCCATATTTTGCCACGTTCAAACGGCAGGCTGAGTTCAGGCTGCCGCAAGCCGTCGGGCAGAGTTGGTTCAAAGGACTGGGCGCGCTCCCAGGTTGGGCCAAACATTTCGGCATACAGGGCCGCAAACCCGCCGGGAGCAACAATTTGCTCCCATTCGGCGCGCGTGTGAGTTTGCGCAAAATAATATTGGATGGCGGCGGTACCGGCGTTGAGATGTGGGTTGAGACGCAGGCTGGAGCCATCTTTGAAGGTGATGGTGGTGAGCGTGCCGGAGCGCCAGCCATAATAGCCCTCGGAAAGCGTGCCGGAGGCCCACATCAGTTGGCGGAACAGACCCCGGTAGTGATAATCAACGTAGCCGAGAGGGTATTCATCGTCGGCCAGATTCTTGGGCTGGCCGCGAACCCAGCTGCTTTCCCATTCGATGATGGCAAGAATGATGCGTGGGTTGAGCGAATTTTCGAGACAGATGCGTTCGACTGCCTGGGCGCCCGTTGTCCAGCCGCCGCTCAGGATATATTCTTTATATTGATTCAGGTAGCCGTTTTGTTCTGTAATGTATTGAGTTGCGTCGAAGCCGATGGTCGACGGGCCGTAGACGATTTCGCTATCTGGAATCAATCGCGCGCCGGGCGTGCGCTGTTCTTCGGGGCCGGGTTTGGGAACAAGCATGAGCGTACCGACCGGCAACATGACATCGGCTGGCGGTAGGATGATGTCGGTAATTATTTGATTGGAATCCAGTCCGAAGCGAGTCGCCACTATGTTCAGTGTATCGCCTCCCTGGGTTTGATAGACATCCATGGGGCCAGCGGTGTTGACTGGCGGCAGCGTGGCCGTGGGAGTTTGCTGGGGAAGAATGGATGTTTCGCCTCCACCGCTTAGCGCGCGGGTGGGGAGCATTCCGGGCGTAGGGCTGCCTGGCAAGGGCAAGACGACAAGCGGCGTGGGCCCCGATGGAAGAGTGGGAAAGGGTGTGTAGGTTGGGAGCAGCCTCAGGCTGGCGGCAGAGGGTGTAGGGGTAAGCGGTTCGCCCCACAGGCTGGGGTCGCCGCGGCAGGCCGCGAGCAGGCTGGCAAGCAGAATAACGATAAAAATGCGGTTCAAGATACCCATATCGCCCAGATTATACCCTTATGAAGCCGGGAACCTGGCGGAATACGTCTTTTGCAAGAAGTTCAATATGCGAGTATGATATGTGTAAACTACGAACGGGGCTACCCAGCGCCGAGGGTTGCCTGCCGGAGGAGAATTATGAAATCGTTGCGCTTTTTTAGGATGCGCCTGGGTGTGCTGTTAATCTTGAGTCTGGTTACGCTTTCCTGTACCTGGTCACTGATTGACTTTGGATTTCCCAGCGGGCCGACGCCGATTGCAGGCCCTGGCGGAAATCCTACCCCCGTGGCGCTCGCCGAGGTCACCTTCACTGCGTTCCTGCCTGCGCCGCTTGCGCCCGGTGAGTCGATGGTGATTGGAATTTTGGACGAAGTGACCGGCCTGGGGCTGAACCCCACCTTATACCCGATGACTCAGGTGAATGCCCAACAGTACAGTATCAAATTGCCTCTGGTTTTGAATTCCGTTATCAAATATCGATATTATCGTCAGGGGGCGTTCACCGCCTTAGAAGATACTGCCGCTGGGGGCATGGTGCGTTATCGGCTTTATCATGTCACCGGCCCTGGTGGCAGCGAAGACCGCATTGCCTCGTGGAGCGATACGCCTTTTACAGGGCAAACCGGCAGCCTGGGTGGGACGGTGATGGATACGAAAACTGGGCGACCGGTCGCCAATATGCTGGTGAACGCGGGGGGAATTTCTACGCTGACCGATTCGCTCGGACAGTTCCTGATTCATGGTCTGCCCGTTGGGACGCATACGCTGGTGGCCTATGCTCCCGATGGGATGTACACCACCTTCCAGCAGGGCGCATCGGTGGCTCCTGGTTTGACAACCAATGCCTCGCTTTCGGTTCAGTCTGTTCCGACTGTGCGAGTGACGTTTACCGTCACAATGCCTTCGGAGACGGTCCGTGGCGCGCCGGTACGCCTGGCTGGGAACTTGCTCCAACTGGGCAACACGTTTGCCGACCTGAATGGTGGTATAAGCACCGTTGCAACGCGTATGCCCACGCTTGCCGCGCTCGACGATACTCGCCAGGGAATTACCCTGAATTTGCCGGTTGGCGCGGATGTGCGCTATAAATATACCCTGGGAGATGGTTTCTGGAACGCTGAACATGCTCAAGATGGCGCGTTTGTCGTTCGTCAGTTGATTGTTCCCGCAACGGACGTGACGGTGAACGATACCGTCTTTACCTGGGCTTCCGGCGGCTCGGCACCCATCTTGTTCGAGGTGAGCGTTCCGCCAAACACGCCGCCGGGAGAGAATATCTCTATTCAGTTCAATCCCTATGGTTGGACTGAGCCCTTCCCAATGTGGCCGCTGGGCGGTAATCGCTGGGTTTATAAACTTTATAGCCCGCTCAATATCCTTGGCTCGTTCCACTATCGCTACTGTCGCAATGACCAGTGTGGCTCTGCCGATGATTCCTTTACGGCGGGAGCGCAGGCCAACAGTCGGGTTATCAGTACCAGTATGACAGGCCAGGATGTGCAGGATTCAGTGGGCGCCTGGGCCTGGTGGCCCGATGTGGAGCCAAGTACCATCGTTGCCGTTCCAATCAACCCACGCAAAGGCGGTTTTTGGGCGGGGATGGAGCTTTCTCCCAACTATCATCCCAACTGGCAGGCGCTATTTCCTTCGGCGATGCAGTCGGTGCAATCGCTGGGGGTGAACACCCTGGTATTGACCCCTACCTGGACCGCCAGCGCGGTCAATCCGTTGACGTTTGCTCCTACCCCTGGCCTTGACCCGCTATGGGGAGATGTTGTTCAGGCAGTGCAGTACGGCCGCGCTCAAAATCTGAGCGTAGCCCTTTACGCCGCGCCCCGCCTGTTTCCATCCACGCCCGATTTTTGGTTCCAGTCGCCGCGCAGCGCCGAGTGGTGGGAGACCTGGTTCAATCGCTATCGGGCTTTTGCGCTCTATCACGCCGACCTGGCTCAGCAAGCAGGAGCGCAGTCGCTCATTCTGGGAGGGGAAGCGGTCATGCCGGCCATCCCTGGCGGGTTGCTGCCCAATGGCGCGCCTTCTGGCGTCCCCGCCGACGCTGAAAATCGCTGGCGAGCTATCCTGACCGAAGTGCGTCAGCGTTTCAGCGGGCAGGTTCTGTGGGCACACCCCTACCGCGATTCGCTCGTTCCGGCCCCGGCTTTTGTTAACCAGGTCGATGCCATTTACCTGTTGTGGTCGGTCCCGCTGACAGCCAGCCCCGGCGCGACGGTAGACACGATGACCGAAGCGGCGCTTACTCGCCTGGATAACGAAGTGTTGCCTTTCCTGAATGCAGTGGGCAAGGGCATCGTGCTTGCGATTGATTATCCTTCCGCGACGGGCGCGGCCTGGGGCTGTGTCTCGGCGGGCGGTTCCGGCTGCCTCGATTGGGCCGCCCTGGCGCGCCCCTACCCCGATACCCCCTCGGCGTTGCTCGACCTGAAAGGCCAGGCCGACCTGTATCAGGCCATGCTCCAGGCGGTTAACCAGCGTGATTGGGTTGGTGGGCTGGTCAGCCGAGGCTATTACCCGCCCACGCCTCTGCGCGACAAATCCGCCTCTGTACGCGGCAAGCCTGCCGCCGACCTGCTCTGGTACTGGTTCCCGCGCCTGACCGGGGCGGTGCGCTAGCCATGTTCCTTCCCACCACCTTTGATGAGGTCCGCGCCCTCGGCTGGGACACGCTGGATATCATCCTTGTCACCGGCGATAGTTACATTGACAGCCCTTTTATCGGGGTTGCCGTCATTGGGAAAGTCCTTGTCCATGCGGGCTACCGCGTGGGGGTAATTGCCCAGCCCGATATTTCCGGCCCTACCGACATCACCCGCCTGGGCGCGCCGCGCCTGTTTTGGGGCGTGACGGCTGGTTCGGTCGATTCGATGGTCTCGAATTACACCGCCCTCCAGAAAAAGCGCAAGAGCGATGATTACACTCCCGGCGGCTTCAACACTCGCCGCCCCGACCGCGCCACCATCGTTTACACCAACCTGATAAGGCGATATTCTAAATTGATTAACGCAGAGAACGCAAAGACTTTAAAAAACTCTGCTTTCTCTGCGCGCTCTGCGTTGAAAGAACGCCAAACCCCTCCCATCGTCCTCGGCGGCATCGAAGCCAGCCTGCGGCGCATTGCCCACTACGACTACTGGACAGACAAGATTCGCGGCTCAGTCCTGTTCGACGCCAAAGCCGACTACATCCTCTACGGCATGGCCGAACTTTCTGTCCTCGAACTGGCCGCCGCCCTGCGTGATGGAACGGACCCTCGCCAGGTGCGCGGGCTGTGCTACATCGGCAAGGAAAAGCCCGCAGGCTATCTCGAACTGCCCTCCTACGAGACCGTCTCCCAGGACAAAGACGCCTTTATCGAGATGTTCCACATCTTCTACAAGAACAACGACCCGCTCAGCGCAAAAGGACTCTGCCAGCGGCATGGCGACCGTTACCTCGTCCAGAACCCGCCCGCCCGCCACCAGACCCAGGCCGAACTCGATTCTGTTTACGCCCTCGGCTACGAGCGCGCCCAGCATCCCTACTATGAGCGCCAGGGCAAGGTCAAAGCCCTCGAAACAATCGGATTTTCCATCTCCACCCATCGCGGCTGTTACGGCGAATGTAACTTCTGCGCCATCGCCGTCCACGAGGGACGCACCATCCGCTGGCGCAGTCAACAATCCATCCTGGCCGAAGTCGAACAGTTGACCAGGCCCCCCGGCTTCAAAGGCTACATTCAAGATTTGGGCGGCCCAACCGCCAACATGTACGGTTTTGAGTGCGAAAAGAAGCTCCAAAAGGGCGTCTGCGAGAAAAAACGCTGCATCTTCCCCGAAGTTTGCCCGCTCTTGAAAATTGACCATGCCCCGCAAACCGAACTGCTCCAAAAAGCCCGCCAGGTTCCGGGCGTCAAGAAGGTTTTCGTCGCATCCGGTATCCGCTACGACATGATTCTGGCTGACGAGCAACACGGCGACTGCTACCTGCGCGAACTGGCCGCGCATCACGTCTCTGGCCAGCTCAAAGTGGCCCCCGAACACACCGACGACCGCGTGCTGGGGCTGATGGGCAAGCCCGGCAGCGCGGCCCTGCTCCAGTTCAAAGAAAAATTCGACGCCCTCAGCCGCGCGGCGGGCAAGCCACAGTTTCTCACCTATTACATGATTGCCGCCCATCCCGGCTGCACCGAGCAAGATATGGCGCGCCTGAAGCGCTTTGCCAGCCAGCGGCTGAAGGTCAATCCGGAGCAGGTACAGGTTTTCACCCCCACCCCCTCCACCTACTCCAGCGTCATGTACTACACCGAACGCGACCCGTTCACCCCGCCGGGCGGGGCTTCCCGCCAGCCGCTCTACGTTGAAAAAGACCTGCGCCGCAAACTGCGCCAGAAAGAAATCGTCACCACCAAAGGCTCGGTGGATTTTTCATAACCCTCTCGCTTCTCCTATTTTGCGCGCTCTTTACGCAACAAAGATGGATATTTACTTCGCCGTCACGCCTCCCGGCATCGAATCAATCACCACCCTCGAGCTTGTCCGCCTCGGACTCCTCCCCGCTGTGGCCCTGCCCGCCGTTAAACCAGCCAGAATCCTGCCCGCAACTCCCGCTGCTCCACCGCCTTCATCATTCATCCTTCCGCCTTTATCGTTTCAGGGCGGCCCCGAGGCGCTCTACCGCGCCAACCTGCATTTGCGCACTGCTTCGCGCATCCTCGTCCGCCTGGGAATGCCTTTCATGGCGCGCAGCTTCCCCGAACTGGTCGAAAAGGCCTCGCGCCTGCCCTGGGAACGCTTCCTCACTCCCGGCCAGCCCGTTGCCCTGCGCGTCACCTGCCACAAATCGAAACTCTATCACTCCGAAGCCGTGGCCGAACGACTGTTGACCGCCCTCGAAGCCCGGCTGGGCAAGCCTTCCCCGCGCTTGAAACCCTCTGATGAGGATGAAACCGAACATCCGCCCCAACTCCTCCTCGCCCGCCTGGTGGAGGACAAATGCACCGTCAGCGTTGATTCGTCTGGCGCGCTGCTTCACCGGCGCGGATACCGCCTGGCCGCCGCCAAAGCCCCCCTGCGCGAGAATCTCGCCGCCGCCCTCCTGCTCGCCTCGGGCTGGGACGCCCAATCCCCGCTGATAGACCCGTTTTGCGGCTCCGGCACCATTCCCATCGAAGCCGCGCTCATCGCCCGAAACCTTCCTCCGGGTCAGAATCGGCGCTTTTCCTTTATGGATTGGCCGAATTTCGATGAATCGCTCTGGAAAACCGTGCTTGCCGAAGCAGCGGAACATTTTTCCGCCAAGATTCCGCCCATTTTGGCCTCAGACCGCGATGCCGGCGCGGTTCGCATGGCGCAGGAAAATGCCCGCCGGGCGGGAGTCCACCATCTTATCCAGTTTGACACTCAGGCTGTGTCGGCTTTGCATCCTCCCGTGCGCAAAGGCTGGGTGGTGACCAACCCGCCCTACGGCGTGCGGGTGAGCGAGGGCAAAGATTTGCGCAACCTGTACGCTCAGTTGGGCAACGTCTTGCGCTCAAAATGCCCTGACTGGCGCGTCGCCATTTTGTCGAGTGATGAATTCTTGCTCGGTCATACCGGTCTGAAACTGGAGACCGCCCTGACCTTCAACAACGGCGGCCTGCGTGTTAGACTCGGTTGCGGTCAAGTGCCTGCTCCCTGATGCCGTTTGGCGCTTCGGCCTTCTCTTTTTATGCTCAACAAACTCCGTCATTCCACCCGCCTGTTCATCACCGGCGGCGATTGGGCCAACCACCTGCCGACCGAATCTCGCCGCAACCTGTACCGCTACTGGTTCGACGGTTTGTTCGCTGCTGCTAGCGATACGTTCCCGATTAACTATCTCACCCTCTACCTGCTTGCCATTGGCGCCACCGGGGCGCAAGTTGGCTGGTTCAATTCGCTTTCCAGTTTGGCGGCGGCGTTGGCGCTTTTGCCGGGCGCCTTTGTGGTAGAAAAATATGGCCGCCGTAAAGAGTTTACGGTGGTGTTTGGCGGCCTGCTGGCGCGAATGATGCTGCTCCTGATGGCGTTGGCGCCCCTGCCCCTGGCTGGTCAGCCGCTGATTTGGCTGGTCATCAGCCTGGGCGTCATCCGCAGCGCGGCGGGCAACCTGGCGTTTCCAGCCTGGATGTCGCTCACCGGGGACATCGTGCCGATGGAAGGGCGCGGACGTTATTTTGGCTCTCGCAACTTCGTGATGGTGATTGCTGGCATTGTGGTCACCTACCTGATGGGCGAGTTCATCACGCGGGTTGGGTCACTGCAAGCCTATCAATTGGCGCTGATTCTCTCGTTCCTGACGGGCATGGTCTCCACCTGGTTCTTCTGGCGGATTCAAGATTCGGCGGGGGCGCAGCCGGTTCAGAGCGAGATGAAACTCTCTTTGCGCGAAGTCTGGCAGGATTTTCGCTCCTCTCCCCTTTTTTTCCAATTTTGCATCGCCATGGCGGTTTGGAATCTTTCGCTCAACATCGCCGGGCCGTTTTTTAATGTCTACATGGCGCAGGAATTGGGCTTTACGGCGGCGATGATTGGCGTGGCGACGATTGCCTCCAGCGTAACGCGCGTATTGACCCAACGCAAAATTGGCGAACTGTCCGACCGTTGGGGACCGGCGCAGGTGCAATTGCTGGGGATGTTGCTCATTCCGATTTTGCCCATTCTCTGGCTGTTTGCCGGTCAATTATGGCATGTGCTGGTCATCAATTCATTGGCTGGGCTGTTTTGGGGGGCATTTGAACTGGCATCGTTCAATTTTTTGCTGGTTTTTATGCCAGAAAACCGGCGGGCGCGTTACTCGGCCATCTTTCAGGTTGTCATGACGATTGCGCTGGCGCTTGGCGCGGCATTGGGCAGCGCGCTGATTGATTTGACATGGGGGTATGGGTTGATTTTCATTCTGTCATCGGTGGGGCGCTTTGCGGCGGCATTTTTGTTTTGGGCATTGCTGCGCAAAGTACAGGCCGGGTAGGGTTCAGGTTCACTCGTTTTTCGCCTGATATGCTTGCGCCAGCAGCCAGTCTTGCAATTCGGGAATTCCTTCGGCCAGGCGCGCGGCGGCCAAAATGGGCAGGAAGGCGCGGTAAAGCATTTTCCCCTCGTTCCCTAAAAAGTATTCCTGAAGGTAGATTTCGTGAAACCAGTTTACTATCCATCGGACGAACCGGTTGCTGATGGTGGCCGACATGCCCAGCAGTAAAATGGATGTACGTGCTACATCGGCCAGTGGATGCCCAATGGAGCTATCAACCCAGTCAATGGTCAGGTCGCGCCCGACGGGGGACAGGATATTGCCAGGGTGGAAGTCGCCGTGACACAGGCGACGCTCGTCGGGGAGATTGGAGAACCTTTCGAGAAGTGTTTTCTTCAAATTGGCGGGCAGGATGTCGGATGTTTCGATGCGCCGGGTGTATTTTTCGCGCTGCGAGGGCAATTCGGCCTCGATGATTGGCGCGTGCATTTCGCGGTGCAAACGCGCCATGCGCCGCGCCAGTTGTGGAATGCGCCAGGGGCCTTTGAAGACCAGTTCAGCCATGGTTGGGCCGTTAATTCGCTCATAGACGAGCGCCGGACGTCCCTGAAAACTGGTTATTTCGTAAAAGCGCGGGCAGGCGATACCCGCTTCCTGCACTTTGCTGGCGATGCTGGCTTCGCAGGCGGCATCTTCGAGAGAAAATTCTGCCCGATATACCTTGATAATTTTCTTTGCATCCCAGGCGTAGATTTCTGCGGTTCGCCCTTGCGCAATGGGATTTTTGCTCATAGCCCCTCGATAACCACCATGTTCGAACTGGCGTACCGGTGACGCAGCGCGCGCGCCGGGGCATATTCAGGGGAGTTAAGCCAGGCTTTGGCTTGTTCAATGGAAGGAAATTCAAGAATCACCAGACGGTTAGGATGCCAGTTGCCTTCAAGCGTCTCGGTCTGACCGCCCCGGGCAAGGTATTTTCCGCCGTAGAGTGCCACCGCAGCCGGGGCGAGATGTTTATATTCAGCATAGCCTTCGGGGTTGGTCACAGTAATATCTACGACGACATAAGCGGCCATACGAGAATCCTTTCTAAAGTTGTTCGGGCTCCTGCCAGTAGGAAAACAGGCCGCCAATCGATTGGCGCGTGGCGTTGCGCCAGATGGCCTCGCCAAAAATTTTTGCCACCGGCAGGATGGTGAGATATGGCGGACGTTCGGCAGGCGGTGGAACCGTATCGGTGGTGACGATTTCTACGATTTGTGGAATGCGCCTCAACTGTTCCAGCGCTCTGGCTGTAAAAACCCCGTGCGTGCAAATCGGGATGATTTCTTGCACGCCGCTCTCGGCCAACACTTTGCAGACCTCGAAGACCGAGCCGCCGGTGGCAATTTCATCATCATAGACCAGGGCGCGTTTATATTTGCGCAGTAATCGCGCCTGCAAACCGCCGATTTTGACTTCAGTGTCTGAAAGCCGTTCTTTGTGGGCGGCGACTGCCGGCAGGCCCAGCATATTGGCAAAGCGCACGGCTGATTTTGCGCGGCCTACATCGGGGGAGACGACGATGGTTTTTTCCAATTTACGGTTTTTGAAATAGGCCGCGAACTCCGGGCGGGCGGTCAATACGTCAGTAGGGACGCTGAAGAAGCCGTGCACTTGCGGCGAGTGCAGGGTCATGGTCATCACATGCGTTGCTCCGGCGGTGGAAAGCAAATCTGCCACCAGTCGGGCGGTGATGGAAATGCGCGGCGCGTCTTTCTTATCGGAACGAGCATACGAAAAGTAGGGCAGGATGGCGTGAACGCTGGCTGCCCCTGCGCTACGGGCGATATCGAGCATTACCAGCAGTTCCATCAGATGTTCGCTGACCGGCCTGATTAGCGATTGCACGATATACACATTTCGGGAACGCACGCTGGCCCCCAACTGCACTTCCATGCAATCATTGCTGAAGCGTCGAAAACTGGATTTTTCCAGCGGCACCCCCAGGTCATCCGCAATTTCCTGTGCCAGCGTGGGGTGAGACTGGCCGCAGAAAAAGCGTATGTCGCCTGCATCGATTGAATGCTCGTTCATGGTTTTTGCCTCCTTGCCATATAAAAATCAATCCCTAAAGATTTTCCAAACCTTTAGGGATTTACGAGGGCCATTCCAGGTTTTCCAGATATTCCAGGAACAGCCGTACCCCAAAGCCCAGGCCACCTTTGGGGCAGTAAGGCAGGTCTTTGTCGGTACTCATCACACCGGCGATGTCAATATGCGCCCAGGGTGTAGATTCGGTCACGAACTGCTTCAGGAACATCCCGCCAATAATACTGCCAGCCTTGCGCCCGCCGCTGTTTTTCAGGTCGGCATCATCGCCTTTGATTGGCTCAAAATACTCTTCATCCAGCGGAAGCCGCCAGACACGTTCATGGGTTCGTTCCCCGGCCTGGTAGAGTGCCTCGGCCAGTTCATCATGCGTGCTGAATATTCCGGCACGCACTGAACCGAGCGCAATTACCACCGCGCCGGTCAGGGTGGCAATGTCGAGGATGGCGCGCGGCTTGAATGTCTGCTCGGTGTAGGTCAGCGCGTCGGCCAGCACCAGTCGGCCTTCCGCGTCGGTGCTGACGATTTCGATGGTTTTTCCATTCAATGCCTTCAGGATATCATCCGGCCGGTAGGCGGCGGCGGAAATCATGTTTTCGGCGGCGGCAATGACGCCCACCACTGGGGTTTTTAAGCCCAGTTTGGCGGTAGCCAGCATCGTGCCGATGACGGCCATCCCGCCCGATTTATCATATTTCATGCCAACAATTCCATCGGTGGGTTTGATGGAATAGCCGCCGGTATCCATGGTCAGCGCCTTTCCTACCAGCGCCACTGGCTGCCCGTCTGCCCCGGCGTGTTCGAGAATAATCAGCCGCGCCGGGGTGTTCGAGCCTTTGCCAACCGCCACCATCGCGCCCGCGCCTATCTCTGCCAGTTGTTTATCATCCAAAATGGTGCATTTCAGGCCAGTTTCATCCGCCATTTTTTGAACGCGCTCGGCCAGCGTAACTGGATTGATGACGTTGGGCGGCTCATGCGACCATTCGCGAGCCAGGTTCACCGCCTCGGCCACGATTTCGGCTTTTCGGATGACCTGCTCCAAATCTTCCTGGCTGGGGCCGCGTCCTGAGCCTGCCGCTGGATTGGTTTCCGCACCGATGAGCAGGCGCAAAACCGATACTTTTTCCTCGTGCTCCGATTTGTACGTTGAAAACGTAAACGCGCCGAGCAAGAGACCCTCCACCAGCGCATAGACCGCGCCGACGGGCGGAAGCCCCAGCCCAAAGAGCGGATTGAGTTCTAAACCGGCTTCGCTCACATTGTTTTTTGAGAGCCATTTTGCCAGCAGTCCACCCGCCCGGCGGAGCGCCTCAGGCGATAGTTTTTTTTGCGGCCCCAGCGAGAGCAAGGTCTTATCGCCCAGCCTGCGGATGTCGCCTGTTTCTTTGCCTGCTGTTTCGTGCGTAACGGTCTCTGGGGCAATGGTTGGGGTGATGACCATGCCCGAAAAATCGGTCGGTGATGAGATGGTGATGGTCAGTTTGAGAGTCATGGAGTCTCCGATGCGGAACGCGAGAAATTTTCTCGCGCCACTAAAAAATGTATGGGATAAACAATTTACTCTTTTGTTTGTATTCTTCAAAACCATCCAATTTTGCCAGTGCCTGCTCTTTGCGCATCATGTTGGGAAACCAGAAGAACGCCACGAACAGCGCCAGTGGGACGAAAGCAGCCCAACTCATTGCCAGCAGGGCAAATGCCGAGTAAATCAACAGCTCTCCAAAATAGTTCCCATTGCGTACCCGCGCCATCATCCCCTCATGGATGAGTTTGCCGGGGTTCAATTTGAGCTGGATATATTTTTGCATATCGGTGGTGAAGTGCAGGAAGACGCCCAACAGGTTCAGGCTGATTGCTAATCCCAGCAGCCAGGGTGGGGCCTGCACGCCTCGCCAGGTAAGCAGTAAGGGCGGAACCCAATAAAGCGTGAGCGCGCCCCAAATGACCAGAGCGTACCCCCAACCGGTCTTTTGTTCCCACTGCGCATCGGGGAAGATTTGGCTTTTCAGTACCCACAACAGCCCGTAGGTCCCGTGCAGGGCCAGATACACCCAGGCAGTCGTATTTTGCCACTGGTCGAAGTACGTCATCATCAACAGGACGACCAGGAAGGTGATGCCTTTATGAGAATCGATGAAGTGCTTCTGCTTCATAAAGTTTCCTCAGTTTCTTGGGTTACTTTGATTGTAGCAAAGAATATGAGTATTTGCAGCAGTACAGCGGGTATAATTCGCCTAGCTTTTCCTGGAGGTGACATTTTGGACCCTGTGATTTTTTCGTTTCAACTCGGAAGTCTTACGCTTACCTTGCGCTGGTATGGCGTCTTGGTCATGTTCGGCGTTGCAGTCGGCGCATGGCTGGCCGAGCAGGAGGTAAAACGGCGCGGCGAGAACGGCGAACACATCTGGAACGCCATGATTTTCTTGCTTCCGGCTGGGATTTTGGGCGGGCGTCTATGGTATGTGGTCAATGCCATCGTGGGCGGCAGCCCATATTATCTGGATTATCCTGCCAAAATTCTGGCGGTGTGGGAGGGCGGTCTTCATTTTTTTGGCGGTCTCCTGTTTGGCGCAATTACGCTTTATTTCTATGCCCGTCACTACAAACTGGATTTGTGGCTCTTCCTGGATGCAGTTGCTCCCATGACGATGATTGGGCAGGCTCTGGCGCGCCCGGCCAACTTTATCAACCAGGAATTGTATGGCCCGCCTACCACGCTGCCCTGGGGAATCAGCATTGACGCCATGCACCGGCTTCCGATGTATCAGGATTTGAGTCAATTTCCCGTCGAAACCACCCGCTTTCATCCGGTCTTTGCTTATGAGATGATTTTGAACTTGCTCTTCGCCGGGACCCTGCTGTGGGCGGCTCGCCGCTGGCCAGAGCGTTTCAAGCCAGGGGCAGTCTTTGCCTGGTGGCTCATATTGGCTGGCTCGGCTCGAACGTTCATTGAGTTTTTCCGTCCCGACCAGCCCATTCTTTTCCCTGGCACATTTGTGACGACTTCGATGTTTTTTTCTGTTCTAATGGGGTTTGCCGGTCTCATGCTACTGATGGCGCGTAATGGGACTATTCGACTCCCCTGGCCAAAGTTCCCCGACCGGTATGTGATTTCTGGCAAGAAGATTGGGTGAAATCAAAAGGTGACAGTCGTTTTTAATGCGACTGGCACCTTTTGGAAAATTTGCCTGGATGGGTGGGTAATTTTCTAATCCCCCGGCACAGGGATGGGTGGCTCCAGCGTAATTGTCTGATTGGTAAGCGGAACGCCTGTGTCGAAGCCGAAGCGGTCGAAAATGTCCTGATAGGCGGCCACGATTTGGGCGCGGGTCAAACCCATCAACTCATAGGAATATTCGTGGTCACTGCGGTAGGTGCGGGTTTCGGCGACTGCCTGCGCTACAATCCGCTCCAGGGCCGGGTGTTCAGGATAGCCAAATTGCCGATAGAACTCACTAATCATTTCGCGTGGGCGTTCAATCAGGTCGTCGTAAGAGAGAATCTGGAAGTTGGGGGAGGGGTGAGTATCAATGTAATGCAACGGATGACGATACCAGTATTGGGTAAACGCAAGCGTCTCTTCAATGAAGATGTACTTTTGCAGCGGCGTGCAAAAGACACTGGTGGCGTAACTCAGCCAGGAGATGGTCGAGGGAAGCATATCGAGGGGGTTGCGCACGAGGTATAGAACGCGCGCATCGGGGAAGAATTCCATCAGGGTTTCGATTTTGGCGCTGAAGGCCGGGTTCTTGGAGATGAAGTGGCGTTTTCCACCGTCGGCGTAGATGTGGCGCTGAATGAGGGAATGATAAAAGCCCATGATTCGGCGGCGTTCTTCGCTAGGAAGGGCATCGTCGAAGAACGGGTAGGGCGGCATTTCATCGAGGAAGGGAAACATCACTACGGAGAAAAATGTATTCCAGGCATGTAACAGGATGTTTTCGTCTTCTTCTGGCTCAAACAGGCTGATGCGGTGAATGCGGATTTTTCCCAGCGAGCGGCGGTCAATGTTGACCAGAAACCGTTTGAGCGGGCTGCCCAGCAGACGGTCGAGCGCGGCAAAAAAGCCCGAAATTTTTCGTTGGGTGATGGATGGGGTGATGAAAATATCCCAGGTGCGCAGGCTGGTAAAGGTCTCTGTCTCGCGCGAAAGCAGGCGGTGCAGAAAGGTCGAGCCGGAGCGGAAATTCCCGATGATGAAAAGTGGTTTGTCGATGACTTGTTTTTTGTAGCCGGGGAAGAGCAGGTCATCGAGCAGAAAACAGCACCAGGTGAACACGGTCCAGGCGGGCCAGACCGAATAAAAGAGCAGGATGAAAAACAGGCGTTTGCGGGTCAGGCGGGCATGAGTTCCTTTTGTGCCAAAAAAAGAGCGCATTGCCATGCGCCAGAAGAGTTTCAGGTTGTAGGTCATTGAAGGTGTAGCGCTTTCTTCGGTAAATAGAATGTGGAAGATGCCTGAGAGCTTCCTGGCGTCGATTGTATCACTCAATTGGGCGGGATGGTTATCGGTTTGTTATCGTATGGTTGCGTTTTGAGCCGTCCCGAAGGCTTGCTCAAACCGGTTAAGTTTGTGATTAAAACCTTCGGGACGGTTTCTATGGCAAGAGTTTGCCGGGCGCGATGAGGCCGCGCCTTTCGCTCAGCCTGCCCAGCGCGGCGCGATACTCGGGGGCGAGTTCCTCTTCCGCGCTGATGCATATCCCCAGGTCCTGCAATAGGCCGTCGTGCAGGCCGTAAATCCAGCCATGAACGGTAAGCGGCTGACCGCGTCCCCAGGCATCTTGTACGACGGTCGTTTGGCAGACGTTAGCGGCCTGTTCGATGACATTCAATTCACAGAGCAAGTCCCACCGCTGGTTTTCGGGAGCCGAGGCTACGAGCGAGGCATGTTTCTCGCGGACGTCCTGGACATGCCGCAGCCAGTTGTCTACCAGCCCGGCGCGTTGCCCCTGCAAGGCTGTTCCTACCCCGCCGCAGCCATAATGCCCGCAGACGATGATGTGTCTGACTTTTAGCGCATCGACCGCATATTGAATGACCGACAGGCAATTCAGGTCGGTATGGACAATGATATTTGCTACGTTGCGATGGACGAACAGTTCACCAGGCAGGAGGTCGACAATCTCATTGGCTGGCACGCGGCTGTCGGAGCAGCCAATCCATAAATAGTCGGGCGTTTGCTGCTTAAGCAGGCGGTTAAAAAAATCCGGGTCGCGCTGGTGCATCAATTCGGACCAGCGACGGTTGTTCTCAAAAAGGTGGGGTAGTTTGCGCATAGTTTACTGAACCACGATTTCCATGTACACTGTATCTCCAAACGGGTTGTTTTGGGGGTCGAAGGCTTGCCAGGCGGTGCGATACAGACCGGCTTCGATTGGGGCGGTGAAGTTGATTTCAAGCACAGCCTGAGTTCCGGCTCGGGCGGGGTAGAGTGGGACTTCGCCAAACACCCCCAGAGGGAAACCGCCGACCAGTTTTAGATGGTAGCCCGTTTTCCAGTCACAAGAGCCGTTGTTTTCGACTTGCCACTGTTTCTGAATGCGCTGCCCAGGTGAAACAAGCGTTCCATCGGGATAGGTGATGTCGCTCAGATAGCGCAGCGAGGAGACACAAGGCAATGGCGGGGTCGCGGTTGGTTCTTCGGGCGTAGGGGATGGACGGGCTGTGGGCGATGCGGTTGGCAGAGCAATTTCTACGGCGGTGGGCGATGCAAAGGCGATATGGATTGCCTCGGTTGCGCTGGCCCTGGCGGGGGTAGGTGGAATGTAGAGGGGAGGCGCAGTTTGCGGCAGGCAGGCAGACAGGAATACGAATAAAAATACGCAACACGCGAAACGCAGCAGTGGATAATGTTTGGTTGGTACTCCGCGCTGCATAATGTGTGGTGCGTATTCTTTTTGAGACCACATAACGGTCGCTTACTCGTCCCCGCCGCCTTCGCCCATGTCCATTGGCAGTACCAGTTCGCCGCCCATTGCTTTCTGGCGGATGACAGTTTCAATTTCGAGGGCAAGGTCGGGGTTCTGGCGCAGGAATTCTTTCGAGTTTTCGCGTCCTTGCCCAATGCGAATATCGCCATAAGAAAAGAACGCGCCGCGTTTCTGAACAATTTCCAGTTTGGTGGCCAGGTCAAGCATGTCGCCAACTTTGGAGATGCCCTCGTTAAACATGATGTCGAACTCGGCGGTGCGGAAGGGGGGAGCGACTTTGTTTTTGACCACGCGGACACGGGTGCGGTTGCCGATGACTTCTTCGCCGACTTTGATGGCCTGAATGCGGCGCACATCCAGTCGCACGGAAGCGTAGAACTTGAGGGCTTGCCCGCCGGTGGTGGTTTCGGGATTGCCGAACATGACGCCGATTTTCTGGCGCAGTTGGTTGGTGAAAATGACCGTCGTTTTAGTCTGGTTGATGGCTCCGGAGAGTTTGCGCAGCGCCTGGCTCATCAGGCGGGCTTGCACACCCATCGTGGCGTCACCCATGTCGCCTTCTAATTCTGAGCGCGGAACCAGCGCGGCGACTGAGTCCACCACGACGACATCTACTGCGCCGGAACGGACGAGAGTCTCGGTGATTTCGAGGGCTTGTTCGCCGGTATCGGGCTGGGAAACGAGCAGGTTATCGATGTCGACGCCGCATTTGGCTGCATAAGCCGGGTCGAGGGCATGTTCCATGTCGATGAAGGCTGCGGTGCCACCCAGTTTTTGGGCTTCGGCCACGATGTGCTGGCAGATGGTGGTTTTTCCCGACGATTCTGGCCCGTAAATTTCGGTAATTCTTCCACGCGGGATGCCGCCCACGCCCAGCGCAATATCGAGCGAGAGCGAACCGGTTGGGATGGCGTCTACAACCATGTGTTGGGCTTTTCCCAGGAACATAATCGCGCCGTCTCCGTATCGCTTTTCAATGTCGCTCAGAGCTTTATCCAACACGGCGCGTTTGGCTTCATCGCTGCTGTTTCGCGTGGCGGGGGGAAGTTCTTGTTGTTGTGATTTGCGTGCCATAGTTTCTCCAGAACCAAAACTTCAGTGTACGAATTGATTAATTGGACACAGTATAGCACATCTGTTCGATGCGTCAAGGAGTGATTTCTTGCGGGAGTATTGAGTTTCGAATATGGGTTGGCTGTTCATTAGCGCGGGGTGGGCGATGGCATTCGGGTCGGGCGGGGCGTGGGGATGGGATAGTCGGTGCTGTAGCCGAACTGACCGCGAAAAGTGAAGTAAGTGATTCGTCCGGGGAGGATTTCGACTTGCAGGCGCTGCTCTTTGCCCTCATATACAATGGTAACGGTGTAACTTCCGGCGGGCAGGTCGCTAATGACCATGTTTTCGTTGTAGTAAGGGTCGGGGTTGACGGCTTCGGGGCCATAGGTGTTTACTTCCCATTGCCGCCCGGTTTCGTTGGAACGGATGAGAACTGGCACGCGGCGGATGAGTTCGCGGTCCGATTCCATCACGCGCCCGGTCAGGACTCCCCAGCCTTGCGGGGGGGCAACCCAGAGTTCGGGGTTGTAGGTGTGAAAATAGGTGTTTTCGCCCAGACGGACTTCGAGGTGCAGATGTGGGCCGGTGGTGATGCCGGTGTCGCCGACTTCGCCGAGCGGTGTTCCGGTGTCGACCCATTGGCCGTTGGTGACGTATACCTCGCGCAGGTGGGCATAGACGGTGTAGAGCGGTTCGCCGTTGTAGCCAAAGTCGTGGCGGATGGCGACGGCGCGACCATAGGCATCTTTGTAGTTGTCGGGGACGCCGCTGAACAGACCCCAGTCGGCCCAGACGACGGTTCCCGGGCCGGTTGCCAGGACAAGTGTGCCGGGGCTGGCGGGGATGTCGACGCCAGTGTGGGTTACTTCCTGGAAGAAGACGCCGCCGTAACGATAATTGGCGAGCGGCCAGTTGACTTCGTCCGCGGCGATGGGACGGGCCAGGTAGAAGTGGTCGTATGGCCCCAGCGCGAGCGGGATGGGGAACTGCGGGGGGCGCCAGATGGTTTTGGGTTCCGCGCCAGGGGTGGGGATGTTGAAACGCAGCGGGTCAGCGTAGCCGGGTTTAGGGGTGACAACAACGCATTCGGGGTTGGGGCAGCCCGGCGTGGGTGAGGAATCGGTTGGGGGCGCGGGAGCAGGCGGCAGCGGGGTGTCGCCGAAGGCGATGACCGGGCTGGGAGTCGGCTGGGGCGCGAGGGGCGCGGCGCAGGCGGCGAGCAGGATGGGCGCGAGTCCCCAAAAGAATAACCGGTAAATCGTCATTCGTAATTCATCATTCATTATTCTGCATTCGCTTTACGGTGCAGGGGTAAAGGTGGGCCGCATGGTGGGGGTTTCGGTGACGGTGGGGGTGGGTGATTTGTAGCGGTAGCCGGTGGGGGTGATGGTGAGGGTTTTGGTGGGGGGGATGACGATGGTGGGGGTGACGAATATGTCGGGTGGGTAGAGTTGCAGCATGGCGGCGCGCCAGTCGAGGCCGCCGGTGAGGACGAATTCGTTGAAGCGCGCGCCGCGGAAGAAACTGCGCCAGTTGGGCAGGGCGGGCTGCCGCTGCCAGCCAAAGGCGCGTGCCAGGTCGGTGAAATCAATCCAGTAGCCTGAGGGGATGTTTTCTGCGTAGGCGCCGCCCTGCTCGTAGGCTTGTGGGTTGAGGCTGTAGCGGGCGTTCAGGTCCCAGGGAAGGTTGCGCAGAGGCTGGCCGACCGAGCCATCCTGAGCGACGGCGCGCAGGTAGACGCGCCAGTAGGTCTGGCCGTTGATTTCCTCGCGCAGGGTTAACATCCACCCGGCGCGGGCGGTGACGGGATTAAGGGCGAAGGCACGCCCTGTGAAGAGCCAGTCCTGTCCCCGACCGGGGTCGAGACTGGAGGTGAGCGGGGTATAGGCGTTTTCAAGGCTGGCGAGAACGTCCCATCCGGCGTCGCGGATGAGGCGTTCTCGAAGCGCGTTGAAGGATTCGTCCACAGCGTCGTGCAGGAGGGGGTGCGGGGCCTGGACATCACGCAGTGGGACGACCCCGGCGCGCTGGTTGGGGATGTCGGTGATGAGTTGCAGGTTGAATTGCCAGAGTGAAGTGGGGGTGAGAAAGGCCTGTTTTTGGAAGATGACTGGCAGGATGGTGACGCGCTTGATGCGCCAGTCGAGGCCGTGAATGGTTCCAACCGGCGTGGGTGGGACGAGCAAGATGCCATCGAGGGTGTAGGCGGTCAGGTAGTCCTGATTTGGTTCCGAGATGTGGGCGGCGATTTCGTTACCGCTTTCGCTCCATGCAGGCCAGTTGCCGGGGCCAACCCGTTGGGCGGGTTGTTGAGGGCGCGCGCTGTCCCAGACGTAGATGCTGTCGGGTTCTCCTTCGGTGCGGGCGGCCCAGGCCAGGCGCGTGCCGTCGGGCGACCAGACGGGGTGGGTTTCGGAGATGGTCGGGCTGTTTGTGATGTTGACGAAGCGGCCTTCATCGGGGTTGTCGAGGTTGGCTATCCAGATGTCATTGTTGCCTGCGCGGTTGGAAACGAAGGCGACCTGGCGGCCTAGCGGCGACCAGGCAGGGGTTTGGTCGAGGCCAGGGTCGTCGGTCAGGCGCAGGACCTGGCCGGGGTTGACCGTGGAGAGGATGAACAGGTCGAGTTGGTTGTCCAGGTAGGTTTCGTAGACAATCCACAGGCTGTCGGGCGACCAGGATGGGTTGCCATCGAATTCAGGGGTGTCGGTGAGGCGTTCGGTTTGGGCGGTTTCCAGGTCGAGCAGGTAGATATCCCAGTATTCGTTGCGGTCGGATGCAAACACAAGTTTGCGCGCGTCGGGGCTAAAGTGGGGGGCAATGTCGTTCCATTGCCCGGCAGTGATGCGGGTGAGGGGAAGTTTGAAGGGAGCGTAAATGAACAGATGGTTGTAGCCGTTATCGCCCAGGGAAAGGGCAAAGGTTTGGGTGGCGTCGCCAGGCAGGGGGGAGGGGGTGAAGGTTGGCGCAGGGGTGACTGTGGCTGTGATGGTGGCAGATGGGCTGGGTGTGAGAGTTGGGCTGGGGGTGGTACTGGGGACCATGCCGAGGGGGCGTGGAATGACGATGACGCAAGATGAAAGAATTAATGATACCAGGAGAAACGACGAAAGGATGAGAGATGTGTGACGATTAAATGGGTTCATAATTGCCCGAATGTGTTTGGGTTGGGTTTATTTTACCCGTTTGGGGGCGCGTGGATGATGGCAATTGAATAATGATTATGCCTGCGACATCAGGGCTGGCTGGTAAGGAGTTGAAGTGGGTCGAAGATGTGGAATTCGCCGCTCATGCGCCAGCGCTGGTAGTTGGCGCGCTCGGCCTCGGTGGTATCGGCGCGGTAGTAGGCCATGCCTTCTGGAAAGGATGCGCCAGCGGGCCCCCAGCGTGTTTCGAAGTGGAGGTGCGGGCCGCCGGTGAAGCCGGTTAATCCTGTTTCTGCGAGTTGCTGGCCGCAGGCGACCGGCTCCTGGAGTGCGATGGGTTGCAGATTTTGGAGGTGCGCGTAGAGAAGGTAGAGCGAATTGCCTTCAGGGATATTTTGGTTTTGGCGAAGTTGGGGCGGGATTTTTTCGAAAGGCGTTTCGACCAGTACCATGTTGCCGTATGGAGGGCGGTCTATGACTATCGCAGCGATGACTCCCTCTAATGCGGAGAGGACAGGCGTTCCGGTGAAGGGGACGCCCTCGCGGGTATAGTAGCCCAGGTCGAGGCCATGATGTCCATCGTCTTTATAAGAGCCGTCATCGAACACGCGCGGCATTTGGAAGGGCTGGGTGATGATTTCGGTGATTTGGTCGAGGGGCTGGACAGCGAGAGGAGAGCAGATGTCAGTCAGCAGCGGTTCAGTCATCATAAGTGATGTGTATTCAGTGGGCAGAGGTGCGAGGGAAAGCTGTGTTGCAGTGGATGAAGGGGTTGGCATTGCAGCGATGGGAATGTTGGGGGTGGGCCCTTCGGCTTTGCTCAGGGCGGGTGTCGGCGAAGTGGGAGTCGGCGCAGGGCGGGTTGAGCAGGAGACGGCCAGGGTGAGGAGCAGGGCCATTAAAACCAAAAACGCAACACGGGCGTGCTGCGTGGTTTTCCAAATAAAAACAGATTCAGATTTCAAATTTAACTTTGCGGGTGTCGGCTTCGGGGCCATTGGGGTAATACAGGCGCGCATAGAGCATGAACGGACCGCTGGTTTGCGCGCCGCGAATGTGCATGGTGATGACGTTTTTGCGTTGCATGGGTTCAACAATGTTGACGGATGCAATTTCCGTATGGTTGGCGTCTGTCAGGACAATTTCGATGTAGGGGCGTTGGCGGAAAGGCGTTACTTCAACGTAGACGCGCGCGCGTAACGGGCCGTCATCGTGAACGGGTTCGGCGCGTAATTCGAGAAAGCGCATCTCCTCAGGCGGGAGGGGGATGTTTGCGCCATCCTCGGAGAGCTCCGGGAAGAAGAAGTCCATGTTGAGGTTATCGGGCATGGTGGCTATTATACAGTGCCTGACCCAGGCTATTCCTGATGTTTTTTATCGCTTCAAGGTCCGATACTTCACCCGCGTCGGTCTCACATCTTTGCCATAGCGCTGTTTGTAATCGGCTTCGTAATCGCTCCAGTTGCCCAGGAACAGACGTGCCTGGCTATCGCCTTCAAAGGCCAGGATGTGGGTACAGATGCGGTCGAGAAACCAACGGTCATGGCTGACCACGATGGCGCAGCCGGCAAACTCTTCCAGCGCGTCTTCCAGCGCGCGCAGGGTGTTCACGTCCAGGTCATTGGTTGGTTCATCGAGCAGGAGAACGTTATGGCCTTCCTTGAGCATTTTTGCCAGATGAACGCGATTGCGCTCGCCGCCTGATAAAACCCCAACCTTCTTTTGCTGGTCGGCCCCGGCAAAATTGAATGAGGAACAATAAGCACGGGCATTGATTTTGCGGCTGCCCAGTTCCAAAATCTCCGCGCCGCCGGAAATTTCCTCGTACACGGTCTTTTCGGGGTCGAGGGTGCGGCTCTGGTCAGCGTAGCCAAGTTTGACCGTTTCGCCAAGGATGATTTGACCGCTGTCGGGTTTTTCCTGACCGATAATCATCTTTAGCAGGGTGGTTTTTCCCGCGCCATTGGGGCCAACAACGCCCACAATCGAGCCGGGTTCGATGTTTGCCGAGAAGTTGTCCAAAATAAGGCGGTCGCCAAACGATTTGGTGACGCCGTTTAATTGAATGACCGTCTTGCCGAGTTTTGGTCCCGGTGGAATGTAAATTTCGCGCTCGCCGCGATATTGCTCCACTTCCTGCGAGAGAAGTTTTTCGTAGGCTGTGACGCGCGCCTGACCTTTGGCTTGCCGCGCTTTGGGCGACATGCGAATCCATTCCAATTCACGCTGAAGGGTCTTTTGACGCTTTGATTCGGCCTTTTCTTCCTGGCGCAAGGCTTCTTGCTTCTGCTCCAGCCAGGAAGAATAATTGCCCTTCCACGGAATGCCGTAGCCCCGGTCGAGTTCCAAAATCCAGCCCGCCACGTTATCGAGAAAGTAGCGGTCATGGGTTACGGCGATGACCGTCCCCTTGTATTGCTGAAGGTGATGTTCCAGCCAGGCCACCGATTCGGCATCGAGGTGGTTGGTCGGCTCATCGAGCAGTAAAATATCAGGTTCGGTCAGCAGCAACCGGGTGAGGGCAACGCGCCGTTTCTCTCCGCCAGAACAGACTTTGATGGGGGTGTCGGCGGGGGGGCAGCGCAGGGCCTCCATTGCCACTTCCAGGTGGGAATCGAGATTCCAGGCATCCACTTTGTCGAGGGTATCTTGCAATTTGGCTTGCTCTGCAATGAGCGCATCAAAATCGGCATCTGGTTCGGCAAATTTGGCGTTGACTTCTTCGTAGCGGGCCAGCATATCCACAATCGGCTGGACGGCTTCGCGGATGATTTCGATAACGGTCTTTTCGGGGTCGAGTTCCGGCTCTTGCGGCATATAGCCGATGGTGTAGCCTTTGCTCATGGCAATTTCGCCAATGTAGTCCTTATCCACGCCAGCCATGATGCGCAGGAGCGTGGATTTGCCTGCGCCGTTCAAGCCCAATACGCCAATTTTTGCGCCGTAGTAGAAGCCGAGGGAGATGTCGCGCAAGACTTGTTTGTTTGGGGGGTGGATGCGCCCGACGCGCATCATGGAGTAGATGACCTGAGTATCGGATGGCATAGGTTTTGCGAGTGAGTGAATGAGGAATGTTTTGAAAGTGTGATTTTACCATTGGTGAAACCAGAATACGCCCACATATCCCAGCAATGCGCCTGCCAGATTTGCCAGAATATCCAGCCAGGTATCAAATCCACTGGTATCGAACTGATAGCCTATCAGCGCTTTTGAGATAAACTCATAGAGTTCGGAAAATACGCTAAAAAAAGAGGCAAACAGCAAGAGCAAAATCAGGTTCGCCGTAAAGAACTGCGCGCGCCGTCCGCGCAAATGACGCAGGCTGACCATGCCTGCGCCATCAGGAACGAGTAGATTAACGTTCAGGTATTGGTAAACCAGCGCAATTGCAATGCCGCCGCCCAGAAAGTGTAGCATCTTGTCGTTAAAAACCCAGTAAGGAATGAGCCGAAAGGAAAAAATGACAAAGGCCGCGCCCAGCAGGTAGCCATAAGTGCGCCGCTGTTCGCTCCATGGCGCGGAGGGCTGAATGTTGCGCAAAATTGGCAGTTTAAAAATCGCCAGAACCAGCGGGGGCAGGGTGAGCGCATAGAACATGAACAATACCCACGCAATGTTATAAATGGGTGCGTACCATGAGATGTTTTCCAGCAAGTAAGCAAAAGGGTTGGGCATGGCGGTTTAAGTTTTTTGTCGAAAAAGAGAAGTATCTATAAAGTTGGAGAGCCAAACAAAAAAGTGGGACAAAATCCCACTTTTCAAGTTATTTTTCAGGCTGCTGCCCCAAACTGGTTGTAGTTTTGCATTTGCAGTTCGATGTTATTGACCCGTCGCCGCAAGTTGCTATCTTGTTGGATGATATCGGCGATTTTCTCGATGGCGTACATGACGGTGGTGTGGTCTCGTCCGCCCAGCGCATGGCCGATTTGGGGCAGGGAAGCGTCGGTTTTGTTGCGCAGCAAATACATTGCCACCTGGCGAGGCTCGGCCACTTTTTGCGAACGGTCGCGGCTGCGGATGGCATCTACGGTAATTTGCCATTCGCGCGCCACCAGTTCGATGATTTTTTCCGGCGCGACATGGTGGCGGGCTGGCAACAGGTCGGCCAGGGCCATTTCGGCGAGCCGTTGGTTGATGGGCGCGTCCATCAGTTCTGCATAAGCGACAATCCGATTAAGGGCGCCTTCCAATTCGCGGATGTTGGATTGCACCCGGCGGGCAATCATGTCCATTACGTCATTGGGAACTTGATGCCCGGCGCGTTCGGCTTTGTAGCGCAGGATAGCCAGGCGGGTTTCGAAATCAGGCTGCTGGATGTCGGCAATCAGTCCCCATTCAAAACGCGAGCGCAGTCGTTCTTCGAGCGTGACCAGGGATTTAGGTGGCCGGTCTGATGAAACGATGATTTGCTTATCCTGACTATGCAGGGTGTTGAAGGTGTGAAAGAATTCTTCCTGGGTCGATTCTTTACCGGCGATGAATTGGATGTCGTCAATTAACAGGACATCTATTGAGCGGTATTTCTCGCGAAAGGCCTGAGTGGTGTGGGCGCGGATGGCGTTAATCAGGTCGTTGGTAAATTCTTCAGAGGAAACGTATAAGGCGCTCAAGCCGCGTCCATGGCAGGCATTGCCGATGGCGTGTAGCAAATGGGTTTTTCCCAAACCCACGCCACCATACAGGAAAAGCGGGTTATAGGCGCGAGCAGGTTTTTCAGCAACGGCCAGGGCGGCAGCGTGTGCCAGGCGTGTATTGGTTCCCACCACAAAATTTTCGAAGGTGTAACGTGGATTGAGCGTGGTGTTGCGCTGCTTAACGGAAGCGGGTTCCTGTGAAGCGGTTCGTTCTGCTTCGGCACCCGATTCGACTTCGGCGATATCGTATTCACTCGCCACCACAAAGCGCACCTTTACATCTTGTTCCATCATGCCCGCCAGAAGGCGGGAAATACTGCTCAAGAGACGATTCTCCAACCAGTCTCGGGCATAGGCATTGCGCACTGCAATGGTCATGACGCCATCTTCGTAAGAGACGGGGCGGGTATCGCGCACCCAGGTGTCAAAGGATGCTCGCGGCATTTCCATTTGGAGTTGCCCCAGCACCGATTGCCAGGCTTGTGCTACGTTCATGGTCTGCTCCACCAGTTGGAATAGGGGTAAGTAAGCCCTCTGCAAATTCTTTACAGAGGGGTGGAGAATTTACTTAATTATCTCGTTATTTTTAGGGGTTTTGGATGCAGTCTCCGGCGCGCATCCACTCAATGAATTGCCCACATTCTAGCAAAAAGAACTTAAACCCGCCACACGAAAAACCTACGCTTTCTTAAAAACTTCCACTTTTTTAAGGCAGGTGAATCTTAAAGAAACTGAAGCAACCCGATGCTTGATTTTCGATATTATAGAACTTTTGTTTCAGCCAAAAACGTCTCAACTTTAAAAGTTACCCCTATATATGGGGTTTTGTGCTTAAAACAGGCTATCTGTCGTATATCTATCTTAAGAAACTTATTGTTCGAAGCAGCGCGTAATCACTCTTTTGTAATGCGATTGGCAACTACTCGTTTGGTGAGATAGGCCAGACTCTCTAAGATTATAGAAATGCTAGCAAATGTTAAAGAATTCAGCAGACTTAACCTGCCAGCGAAATCAGCAGGATACCGTCGAAGATGATTCTTTTGTTCCGATTGATTGAGCAGCAAATTCCAGGATGTATGAAGAACGGCGGAAAAGAAAAGGAGCAGCAAGGGGCATGGTGACGGCCTGATTGGGTTGCAAATTGTAATCGGGAATAAAAAAGCGGCTGCCGCCGCTAGAAACTCTTTTTGCTTGCTTTTCACTGACCGTTGATGCTTCTTGGCACCCAGGCCAGGATGGATGTCCCTTCATTCACAACCGAACAAATCTCCACATCTCCTCCTATGTGTTGCGCGCGGGTATGCATATTCGAGAGGCCATGTCCTAGCGTCATGCTCATCTTGTTCATGTCGAAGCCTCGACCATTATCTCGGATTTCGAGCATGTACCGCTCTGGGGTTGCCCATACGCGGATGTCCACTTTCTTGGCATGGGCATGTTTCGCGGCATTGGCGAGTGCTTCCTGGCAGATATGGAACAAAACCAGCGCCTGCGTCTGCGAGATGTCTTTGATGTCTTCCGGGTCACCGGCCAATGTGGCATCGGCCAGCGTGTTAGCGCGGAATTCGATAGCCAGGCGCTTCAGGGCATCGAGCAGGTTTTCATTCCCAAACTGGCGTGGTCGTAAATCCAGGATGTATGAGCGAATATCGCGGATGGTGTGATTCAGGCTGTCAATGGCCTGCTGAATACGTTCCTGGCTCTTGAGCGGGTCCTCCACGGCCAGCAGGCGGGCATGCTCCAGCACCAATCCCACTCCGTAAATAGATTGGATGATGCCATCGTGCAAATCCATGCCAATCCGGTCACGCTCTTCCAGCACGGCCAGGCGGCGGGCATCGTTATGCAAGCGGGCATTTTCAATCGCTAATCCAGCCCAACTGCCGATGGCGGTAATCACCTGTATATCATGTTCATCCAGCGGGTTCGCGCTGCGTGTCACAGCGCTTAACACCCCCACCAGGTTGCCGCTGGAGGTCAGCGGGAAACAGGCCATTTGACGGAAGCCAGCTTTAACAACCGCATCGCGCAGATACCGCATGTCATTTGCGAGGTCGTGGCTGACAATCGGCTCACTGCTTTGCGCCACCAGCCCCACCAGGCCCTCGCCGACCGAAAATCGGTTCCGAGTCCAGAAAGCCTCGGCAGCCTGACCCCGGTGCAGCACCAGACGCAGGGTTTGCTTATCTTCATCCAGCAAGAAAATCTCCCCCGATTCGACCTCCATATATTCCATCACCAGCGAGAGCGTTTTTTGCAAGATTTCGTCTAACTTCAGTGAGGAGGTAAGCGCTTTGGCAATGCTGTTGAGCAGGGCCAAATCCTGGTTGCGGCGGGTCAGCGCCTGGTCGCGCTCGCGCAAATCATCGTAGAGGCTGGCATTGTGGATGGCAACCGCCGCATATGCCGCCAGCATTTGGATGATGCGCTCATCATCGGCGGTAAATTCAGGGTAGCCCAGTTTCTCGGTCAGATATAACTGCCCGTACTGGTCCTCTCCCAGGCGAATTGGCACGCCCAAGAAGGAGCGCATGTGTGGATGATTGCGTGGGAAGCCCACGCTGCGCGGGTCTGACTGAATTTCGGCCAGGCGAATGGACTCAGTGGTATTCATCAATGCGCGAATCATCCCCAGGCCGCGCGGGGGATGCGGAATGCGCCGAATTTCATCATCAGTCATCCCTACGGAGATAAATTGCTTAAGTTGGCCGTTTTCCCCAAGTACGCCAAGCGCCGCATAGCGCGCCTGGGCCTGCTCACAGGCGACCGTTGCGATGCGCTCCAATAACGTCTCCAGCGAAATATCCTCCACAAGCTGCAAACTGGCCTGGTGGAGCGCCATCAAACGCTCTTCCAGTTGCTGACGTGTCAAGAGCATGGGGGTCTCCTCTTGGAGATATTCTACCCCGGTCATCCAATTTATTCAAGTTGATAGGTTTTGCCAGACGGAGGTTGTAGAATACTTGTAAACTTGTTTTCAATAAGGATAAAACATGGGAACTTCGCGCATCCCCGGATTTTATAACCTGACCCTGGCAGACCGCCTGGCCCACGCCGCTGACTCGGCGGAACTGACTCCGCTGGAACTTGCCCCCTGGACGACGGGCGGCCTTTCCCCTGAATCAGCCGACCACATGATTGAGAATGTCATCGGCCTGCACAGCCTGCCGCTCGGAATTGGACTCAACTTCCAGATTAACGGGCGCGATGTGCTGGTGCCGATGGCAATCGAGGAGCCGTCGGTGGTAGCAGGGGCCTCGTTCATGGCCAAACTGGCCCGCGCCGGGGGCGGCTTTCAAACCAGCAGCAGCGCGCCGCTGATGATTGGACAAATGCAGGTCATCCATCTTGCAAACCTGTACGAAGCCAGATTTAAGATTTATGAGAAAAAAGCCGAATTGCTGGCCGCCGCCGATGAAATTGACCCGGTGTTGAAAAAATTTGGCGGCGGGGCGCGTGATTTGGAAGTGCGCATCATCGAAGATTCCCCCATTGGCGGCTTCCTGGTCATTCATCTGATTTATGATGTGCGCGATGCGATGGGCGCGAATGCCGTCAACACCGCCTGCGAGCGCCTGGCCCCGCAGGTGGAGCAAATCACCGGCGGCAAAGTCCATCTGCGCATTCTTTCCAACCTGGCCGACCGGCGGGTTGCGCGGGCCAGGTGTACCATACCGGTTTCAGAACTGGAAATCGTGGGGCGGGATGGAATCCCGTCATACACTGGCGAAACGGTGCGCGATGGCATCATCGCCGCCTACGCCTTCGCCGCTGCCGACCCATACCGCGCCGCCACGCACAACAAAGGCATTATGAACGG
>Ga0073934_10000312_pt1 | contig 142749 bp, 138 predicted proteins | sample LarsenN4metaG_FD_76834 | JGI IMG/M metagenome (GOLD analysis project Ga0073934, IMG submission 76834) | Hot spring sediment bacterial and archeal communities from British Columbia, Canada, to study Microbial Dark Matter (Phase II) - Larsen... ... | reverse complement strand
GTGCGCGCGGGCGGTTGCGCCCCATCGTCGATGAAGTCGTCGAGCACGGCAAAGAGCTCCTCAAGGCGTCCTGCGGACAAGTAGCTCATGATGCCCTCGGCGAGTGGCGCCAACCGTGCGTTGGGGATGCGTGCCGCGAGGTCTTGCGCGACCCGGAAAGGGAACATGGGATCCTCGGAGCGATGCATGACCAGTGTCGGCACGCGCAGATCGGCCAGGAAGGCGGTCACGTCGGCGGTTTCGTACATCGCGAGCAGCAGGCGCGCCACAAGCTCGCCTGACGTCGACTGGATGTACAGCTGCGCCTGGTTCACGCCGGATTCGGGCAACTCGCGGCGCACCGGCAGGTCGGCGAACACTTGCGCCGCCATCTTCCAGTTGACGCGCGCGAGCTGGGCAAAGTTCTGCGCCTGGTCGGCGGAGATCACGTCGGCGGCGAGGGCGAATGTGCGGTGCAGGATGAGGCGCCGGATCCTGCGCGGGTGCGTCGTTACGTACTCGATCGCGCGTGGGCCGCTGAGCGTGCCGGCCCACAGCGTCGCCTCACGCGCGTGGGCGGCATCGACAACAGCGGCGAGGTCGCGCACTAACGCCGAATGTGAGATGTCGTCGACGTCGCGCTGGGAGAGGCCCGTGCCGCGCATGTCGTAGCGGATGACGCGCCGGCCGTGCCAGAGGCGCCGCCAGAACCCCATCTGGTCTTCGATCAGATGGTCGAGAGCGAACGAACCCACGGCATCAGGGCAACAGATGAGGTCAGGGCCCTCGCCGGTGGCGGAGTAGGCGATACGGACGCCGTCCTCGGTGGTACAGAACCGGACGTCGGTGTTCATGTGCCCCCCCTCGCCCGCGAACTATGCCGCGGCGATTCGCCGCGGTCGATGCGGGGCGTCCAGTACGGTCGCCGCCGGCGCAGGCTCGCGGGAGCGACCTCGATCTCGTCGCCGCGGATGCGGAGACTCGATCGCGGACTGAGCGCGGTGATCGTGACCCGGCTGCCACGCGTCACGATGGCAGTCTCGTATGTGTCGGCGTCGGTCAGACCCCAGCGAAACTGCAGACGCCGCCCGTGGCGCATCGCGCCGACGATGGCGCGTCGCGCCTCCTCCTTCTGCTTGTCCGGCCAGGCATCGATGCAGCGGGCGACGAAGCGCTCGGGAAGCGGCACGGCGCGAATGGCGCTGCGCATCGGGTCGGCGAGCGGCGCGTCGAGGGCGCCACGACGCCGGAGCGCGGCCGCAAGCGCGTGGGCGTCGGCCCCACGGCGCCTCGCTACCACCTTCTCGAGTGCCCTCGTCGTGCGCGTTTCGCCGGTCTTCAGCGCGGCGATGAACGTCCGGACGCTGGACATGGGAGGCATGATGTACCCCGCTTCCTGTCCATTCGCCACCTGGCGGGTCGCCCGTCCCAGCCCGTCGTACGATCCGGCGGCCGGTCGGACGGTGCGTCAATTGTACTCCTCTCGACCGACGGCCGTTGGTTCGGGGGGTTGGCACCGGGCGCATTGTTCGTTCATCGCGGCACGGCCATTAGGTCGTCGTTGCTGCGAGCGCCAGCAGGGCGGCAGAGAGGGAGGAAAGCTGGCGACCCCGAAGGGATTCGAACCCTCGATCTCCACCGTGACAGGGTGGCATGTTAGACCGCTACACCACGGGGCCGCGGTAGATGCGGGCACGGTCAGGCCGCGCTCGCCGTCATTCTACGGATGCGCGAGCGAGATCGTCAATCGGACGCTTCGGCCAGCCACTGCGCGTAGTTGTACTGCGCGAGGCTGCCGGGGAGCTCCGGGTGCGCGTCGCGGACGCGTGGGCTGCGGGCCGTGTAGCCCCTGCTGGTGAAGAGGGGCAGCACCGGTCGGGCCTCCAGCATCAGCCGTTGGGCGTCCAGTAGCGTCGCGCGGCGCTGATGGCGGTCCGCTTCGCCCCAGCTGCGCTCGACGAGCGCGTCGATTGCCGGGTCGGCGAAGCCGAAGGGGCTGGTGGTGCCATCGGGGCCGCCGCTGTGGTAGAGGCGCGTCGGGATATCGGGCGACTCAAACGGCGGCTGGCTGATGAGGATGACGTCGAAGTCGCCCCGGTGGTAGGCGGTGAACCAGCTGAGCTTGTCCATGCGGTCGATGAGGACGAACATCCCGACGTCGGCGAGCATGCCGCGCACGACGCTCGCGAGATCGAGGAGTTCTGGTACATCGGCGACCCGCAGGGCGAACGCCTGCGGCTGCGCGGCAGCCGTCAGCAGCGCGCGCGCTTCCGCGAGTCGCGCGTTACGCGTCTGCATGGCACCCGATGCCGCGCGCACGGTCGCCGCATCGAGCGACCAGAAGCCGTCGGCAAGGTGCGGGTTGACGGGGCCGAGGGCCGCGCCCGAGCGTGGCAGCAGCGTGCCGATCAGGTCGTCGCGCCCGAGGGCGAGGTCGATGGCGCGGCGGACGCGTGCGTCCGTGAAGGGCGGGCGGTTGCAGCGCATGCCGAGCGAGACGTAGGCCAGCGATGGTGTCTCATCGACAACCAGGCCGCCAGCCGCGACGCGGACCTCGTCCGCTTCAGCGACGTTGCGCAACGGTGCCAGCTCGGCTGTGCCGGCGACGAGTGCCGCGAGCTTGGCGGCGTCCGTGTCGAACACGTGCCAGGTCATCGCGTCGAGGAGCGGGAAGTTTCGGCGGAAGTACCCATCATTCCGCCGCAGGGCAACGTCGGTCAACGTCGCCGACTCGATCATGAACGGGCCCGAGCCGACGCCGCGGAACGAGAGATCGGCCTGCTGCTCCACGAGTTCGCTGGGGATGATGGCGCCCGCCGCGATGTCGCCGAGCGCGTGCAGAGTGTACGCGTACGCACGCTTGGTGATGACGCGGAGTGTGCGGTCGTCGGGCGTCTCGACGCGGTCGAGCACGGTCTCGTGCCACGTCTTCTGCGTGGCGAGGACGTTCGAGCGATAGCGCTCCACCGAGCGTGCGAGGTCGTGGGCCGTGACAGCGCGGCCGCGTACCGGTGGGATGTCCTGGAAGCGCACGTCCTGCCGCAGCCGGATGATGGTGGTCAGCTCGTCCGGCTGTTCGACGCCTTCGGCGTGGTCGAGGATCAGCACGTCGCCGCGGGGATCGATGTGCAGCGCGTAGCCGTAGATGCGCGGGAAAATCTGCAGGCCGGTGGCGTTCTCGATCTGCGGGTCGAGGCCGGCGGCGAGCGGCAATGAGGTTGCGGTGCGCAGCGTGCCGCCGCGGCGCGGCTTCGCCGTGGCACCATCGCGCCCGCACCCGATGGCGGCGATGACCGCCAGTGACGACGCGAGCGCCGCGCCCGAGGCGAGTGCGCGCCGGCGGCTCATCCGCGTGTCGAGAAGCGGCCGGTGGGATCGGGGGTTCGTCATGAAGCCGCGCGTGCGCCAGCGCATTTCCGCCGATCGCGGGCACTCTGTCAAGTGCTCGACGGTCGGTGCTGGAACGGCAGAGATTCGCTTGACACTGTCCGAGGCCATTCGTAAGGTGCGATACCACCCTGCCAGGGAGGTGAAAGGGACAAACGCGTGCCATTCCAGAAACCGGATGCGGTCGACCAGCACATCCTGAGCATCCTCGAGCGGGATGGCCGGGCGACGAACCGCGAGATCGCCGAGGCCGTCGGCGTGTCTGAGGGCACAGTGCGCAACCGCATCGAGCGGCTGATTCGGGACGATGTCCTGCGCATCGTCGGCGTGACGAACCCGGCGAAGCTCGGGCTCAACACGGCGGCCGTGATCAGCATCTCGGCGGAGCTCTCGCGCATCACCGAGATCGCCGAGAGCATTGCCTTGGCCGAAGGCGTCGTGTACGTCGGCTACACGACGGGCAACGCGGATATCATCGTGCTCGCGTTCTTCCCTTCAAACGACGAGCTGACCGATTTCATGACGAAGACGCTTGCTGCGATCCCCGGCATCCTCAAAGCCGAGACGAACATCATCCTGAAACCGGTGCGCAGCATGTTCCCCGGGGCGACGGTCAACATGGTGACCGGCCGCGGACCACGCTCGCTCGCGGTGGCGTCCAGCTCGTAGGCACGTGCCGGTCGACCGCATCGCCATCGAGTCCGCGAAACGCGTCCCGACGTACGACGCCGGTGGCAGGGAGAACGGTTGGCTGCTGGAGCTGTTCAAGGACGGTGAGAAGACGGTCGCCTACCTCACCGCGGCGAAGCCGGGAGCGTTCAAGGGCTACCATCTGCACCGTGTGCGCGCGGCCCGTTACGTGCCAGTGCGCGGGCGGATGCGCATTATCCTCTACAGCCGCCGGGACGGCCGGTGGACACGCGAGGAGCACATCCTCGACGCGCAGGAGCCGCGGCGGCTCTTCATCCCGAAGGACGTGGCGACCGGCATCGAGAATATCGGCGACGACGAGGGCTGGCTGATCAACTACCCCGACCCGCCATACGACCCTTCGCTGAAGGACGAGCAGGTCGAGTACACACAGGCCGAGCTCGAGGCGGGAGTCGTGAAGTGACATCGCTGGATCTCGCCTTGCTCGCCAGGCGCCTCGACGCGATCGCCGATGCGCATAGCGGTACGTGCACCTGGGCGCTCGTCGACCTTGCCAGCGGCGGCGAGATCGAGCGCGAGGCTGCCCGCGTCATGCCGACGGCTTCGCTGATCAAGGTGCCGGTGCTCGTGACGCTCTACCGCGCCGTGCACAACGGGCGCCTGCGCCTCGATGACCGCGTGCGCTACGGGCCGGAGCACCGCTGCCTTGGTTCGGGCGTGCTCTCGCGGATGTCGTACGGCGTCGAGATGTCGGTGCGCGACGCGGCGACGCTGATGATCATCATCTCCGACAACAGCGCGACGAACATGTGCATCGACCTCGTCGGACTCGACGCGGTGAACGCGGAGATGGAGCGCCTGGGACTGCGGGAGACGCGGCTGTTCCAGCGGCTCGGCGACCGCGCCGCCGGCCTCGACGCGCGGAAGATGTCGGTCTCGTCGGCGCGCGACATGCGCGCGCTGATGGCGATGCTGGCGCGGCACGAGTGCGTCTCGGCCGAGGCGTCGGAGGACATGCTTCGCATCCTGCGCCGCCAGGATTACCGGCACGAGCTCTCGGCCCAGCTCCCGTGGAATGAGATGAACATGCTGGGCGACGACCCTCAGCGGGCGTGGGTGGCGGAAAAAGGCGGTTCGTTCCTCAACGGCGTGCGCACAAGCGCCGGCGTCTTTAAAGGGCCGCGGGGCCTGTTTGCGATGGCGGCCTTCTGCGAAGGTGGTACTGGCCCGGGGACGGGGCGGCAGGCTGAGGGCAATCGGACGCTCGGGGCGCTCGGCAAGGCGGCGTGGGATGCGCTTGCGGCTTGACGGGTGCTACCGCGACGGCGTCGCCGCCAGCGCCTCATCGACCATCCGTTCGCTGACGTCCCAGAGCCGGCGAGCCGCCTCGTCATCGTACGAGGCCGCGCTCGAACGCACCGGGCGCCGCTTTACCCAGTACCGGCCGGTGATGCCCTCCACCTCCGGGGATGACGCGAGGTAGATGACGGTATCAGCGCCCTGCGCTGGAGTCAGGAAGAACGGCCGGCCGACGACGTGGAACACGCGGAAGGCGCCGCGCATGAGCGGGCCATTGTTCAGCGCGAACCCGGTCGCGACGGAGCCGGGATGGACGGCGTTCGCCGTGACGCCGGCCCCGTCGAGCCGGCGGGCGAGCTCGTACGTGAAGAGGATGTTCGCGAGCTTCGACGTCCCGTAAGCCCGCATGCCGCCGTAGCCCCGCACCGCGTTGAGGTCGTCGAAGTCGAGGCGCCCGATGCGGTGCGCGTTCGAGCTCACGTTGATGATGCGCGCGGGCGCGCTCGCCCGGAGCAGCGGCAGCAGCTCGCGCGTGAGCAGGAAGTGCGCGAGGTGGTTGACGGCGAACGTCGTCTCGAAGCCGTCCCGCGTCGTGCTGCGCGTCGTGTTGTAGGCGCCGGCGTTGTTGACGAGCACAGGCAGGCGGTCGTGATGGCTCCGGATATCGGCCGCGAGCTGGCGCACTTCGGCCAGCGATGCCAGGTCGGCAAGCATCAGCCGGACGTCACCGTCGGGGTAACGGCGTCTTACCTCCGCCAGTGCGGCCTCCCCCCGCCGCGCGTCGCGGGCGTGCATGATGACGCTCGCGCCCATGCCGGCGAGGGCGGCGGCCGTCTCAAGGCCGATGCCGTTGCTCGCGCCGGTGACGAGACAGACACGGCCGGTCAGGTCCGGGCGGTCGGCGGAGCCGCGATCGTCCACCACGCGCCCATCTTCCGCCCGCGCGGCGTCCGGCGTCAACCCGGGGCCGGCGGCGCCTGCTTGACATGGAATGCGCGTGCCGCCCGCGCGTTGTCATACTCGGGCTGATGTTTGACTACCTCATCGTCGGCGCCGGATTCGCCGGCAGCGTCACGGCCGAGCGCCTGGCGGCGGCTGGCCGGCGGGTGCTGGTGGTCGAGAAGCGGCCGCACATCGGCGGCAACGCGTATGACTGCTACGACGACGCAGGCATCCTCGTCCACCGCTACGGCCCGCACATCTTCCACACGAACGCCCGCGAGGTGTTCGAGTACCTGTCCCAGTTCACGGCGTGGCGGCGCTACGAGCATCGCGTACTCGCGAGCGTCGACGGCATGCTCGTGCCGATCCCGATCAACCTCGACACGGTCAACCGCCTGTACAATCTCAACCTCTCGTCGCTCGAGCTCGAGCGATTCTTCGCGGAACGCGCGGAACCGGTCGCGCCGGTCCGGACGTCCGAGGACGTGATTGTCAGCAGGGTCGGACGCGAGCTGTACGAGAAGTTTTTCCGCGGGTATACGCGCAAGCAGTGGGGGCTCGACCCGTCGGAGCTCGACGCCAGCGTCACGGCGCGCATCCCCACGCGCACCAACCGCGACGACCGCTACTTCACCGATATATACCAGGCCATGCCGCTGCACGGCTACACGCGAATGTTTGAGCGAATGCTCGCACATCCAAACATCATGCTGATGCTTCAGGCCGACTGGCGGGACGTGCGCGAGGCGATCCCGCACCGGGAGGTCGTCTACACCGGTCCGGTGGACGAGTTCTTCGACTATCGTCTCGGCAAGCTGCCATACCGCTCGCTCGAGTTCCGGTTCGAGACGCTCGAGCTGGAGCGGTTCCAGCCGGTGGGCACGGTGAACTATCCGAACGAGCACGAGTACACGCGCGTCACGGAGTTCAAGCACCTAACGGGGCAGGAGCACCGCAAGACGAGCATCGTCTTCGAGTACCCGCGTGCGGAAGGCGAGCCGTATTACCCGATCCCCCGCTCGGAGAACAACGACCTCTACAGGCGATACAAGGAGCTGGCCGACGCGACGCCGGGCGTCCACTTCGTCGGCCGGCTGGCAACGTACAAGTACTACAACATGGATCAGGTGGTCGCACAGGCGCTGACGCTCGCGGCGCGGCTCGTGCGCGGCGAGACCGCCTAGCGGTCGGTGCGCGCGGTGCCGGAGCCGCCGGACGGCGCGCCCGGGACATCGATCAGGCGGCCGCCGACGAGGCCGGGGCGATACTTGTAGATGTTGACCGTGCTGCGGTTCGCATCGACCGTATACCAGTACGTGCGATTCTCCTTGCGGTAGTCCTCGAACTGCCTCCACGGCAACAACCACACGAAGGTGCGATTGCGCGCCTTGTCTTCGAGCTTGCCCTTGTCGGAGAGTTGGCTGATCGAATCTTCGTCGTCTTCGAGGATGTCGACTCTGTACTTGTCCCGGAACCGCACGGCGAACTGCGGGTAGGAGAACCCGATCGCGGCGACGGCGTTGTCGGGGATGTCGTAGCGGTCGATCGCGTCCGTGTAGCGGAGCTGTGCGCGCATCGTGTCGCGGTTGGACAGGACGAGGCCGGTACCGATGTCGGCGCCGCGGATGGCCGACGCATCGAGGTCGTCGCCCGGTGTCGTGATGTCCACGAACCCGGCGATCACGATCGCGGCGACGGCCGCGGCGTAGGCCCAGGCGCGGAAGTAGCGCGCCATGACGAAGAAGCCGAACGGGTAGAGCGGGATCAGGTAGGCGGACTCATGCGGTAGTCGGAAGAAGATGATCAGCGTGACGGCGATGATGAGCGCCCAGAGCATCGCGTGTTTATCGCGCCCGATGTCGGAAGGTAGCCGCGCGAGTCTGGGCAGTGACAGCGCCGCCGCCGCGAGGACGGCGACCGAGCCGATGATACCGAGGCAGTCCTTCCCGAGCAGGCGGATGACGTTGAGGTAGCCGACCTTCGCGTCGTAGAAGCTGAGGAACTTCGGGCCATATCGCCAGGCGATCGGCAAGTAGGCGATGACGGGCACGAAGATCGCCCAGACCACGAAGTCCCGCAGGTCGCGGCGGCGGCCATCGCGGATCAGGTAGATGGAGAACGGGACAACGAAGAGCAGCGAGGTCGAGCGCGATGCGGCCGCGAGGCCGAGCATGAGCCCGGCGGCGACCGCCTGCTGCTTGAGGAGAAAATAGTAGCAGCCCAGGACAAAGGTCAGCGCCCACATGTAATCCATCGTCGTCATGCTGTTGATCCACAGCAGAGGTGTGAAGGCGAAGCCGACGACCGTCAGGGCCGGCAACGGCAGCCGCAACTCGCGTACGAGCCGCGCGAAGAACCAGAGTCCAAGCACAGAGACCAGTAGGGTGAGCGAGTTCGTCGCGAGCCAGCCGCCCTTGATGACCGCCGCGCTCGCGAGTTCGGGGACCGGATACCCCGGTAGCCGTGAGGGATAGTACTCATGGTGATCCCAGAGCCAGTAGCCGGACAGGGCCACGCGCCAGGCGTCGGGGTCGGTCCCGTACGAGATATTGATGAACGGTGCGCGGCTCACGACGTACGCGAGCGTCAGCGCCGCGAACGTGAGCGGCTGTGAGACGTCGGCGTTGAGCGCGCGCGCGAGCAGCGACGACGGTACCGCAGGCATTGCAGCGGACGCGGTCATCGCCGGGCTCGGTGGCGCAGATGACGTATCTCCGGCGACCCGGACGTCACCCGTCACGTGGCCGCCTCGCCGCGCAGTTTCTGCCAGACCGTTGCCACGCGCTGGAGCGCGGTCAGATTGGACAGGATCGCCAGCGCCCAGAGCGCCCAGCGCACAACACCATGGCCGACGACGAGCGCCGCAGCGAGCAGTAGCACGCGCTCCGCGCGTGTGAACAGCCCCTCGCGCAGCTCGAGGCCGATGCCTTCCGCGCGCGCGCGCACGTAGCTCACCATCAGGGAGCCGACGACCGCCGCGAAGCATAGCGCCACCTCTTGCGTGTGTCCGCCGATCTGCTGGTAGTGGAAGAGTACGCCGGCGAGCACCGCCGCCTCCGACAGGCGGTCGAGCACCGAATCGAACACGGCACCGAAGCGCGTCACCGACCCCGTCTTGCGGGCAAGCGCGCCATCGAGGAGGTCCAGCGCCGAAAACGCCAGCATGACGATGCCGGCCGCGAGGAACTGCCCGCCCGCCGCGAGCGCACCGGCCACGACGTTCCCGGCGAAGCCGGTGACGCTGATCGCATTCGGCGTGACGCCGATCGCTGCGAGCGGTGTGACGATGGGGTCAGTGAAGCGTGTCGAGACCTTGTGCGGGACGAGGGTGATGGAAGGCAAAGGCAGCCCCGAGCACTCTTGGCGCGTCGCCCTGAGCCTAGCGACCGCCGGATGGCGGCTCAAGGTGCGGAGCCGCGGCGCAACGTCCTCAACAGTGCTCGCATGTCCGGCGGCACTGGTGCGCTGAAGGAGACGCGCTCCCCGGACGTCGGATGCTCGAATGTGACGCTCGCGGCGTGAAGCTGCTGGCGGTTGGCCCGCATCGTGCCGCGCCCGTACAGCCGGTCGCCGACGACAGGGTGGCCGATGGCGGCGAGGTGCACGCGGATCTGGTGTGTGCGCCCCGTCCGCGGCCGCACGTCGAGGAGCGATGCCCCGGCGAAGCGCTCCCGGACCCGATACCACGTTTGCGCCTCGCGCCCACCCTCGACGACGGCCATGCGCACGCGAGAGCGAGGGTCGCGGCCGATCGCTGCGTCGATGATGCCCTCGGCAGGCGAGGGTGTCCCTTCGACGATCGCCACGTAGCGCTTGTCGACGGTCCGCGACTTCAGCTGGCGGGCGAGGCTTGCATACGCATCGTCATGCTTTGCGACCACCATGACGCCTGAGGTGTCGCGGTCGAGGCGGTGCACGATGCCCGGCCGATCGCTGCCGCCAGCCCGGGAGAGCGGCGTCTCACGGCCGAGGAGGGCGTTGACCAACGTGGCGGTCGAGCGCCCGGCGGCCGGGTGCACCGTCATGCCGGCCGGCTTGTTCAGGACCAGAATTGCGTCGTCCTCGTAGATCACGTCGAGCGTGACGCGCTCGGGTTGCGGTGCGCCGCCGGGAGTCGCGAGTGCGAGCGTGAGGCGCTCGCCGCCTTCGAGTCTCAGCGCGGGACGGGCCGTGCGTCCGTCGACACGGATCTCACCACGTCCGATGCCGCGCTGAATGCGCGAGCGGCTGACGCCCGTGAGAGCGCTCGCGACGAACGCATCCAGCCGCATGCCGGCGGCCGCTGCCGGCACGACGAGCTCAGTCGCTGCCGGTCGCTCGGACATCGGTGTCGGCTCGTGGCGCGCCGCGCGCATCGTGCGCGTCGTCGGCCTCGTGGAGCAGGAAAAATACGAGTACGACCGCGATGCTGATGCTGATGCTGCTGTCCGCGACGTTAAACGTCGGGAACCGGCCGACATCGATGAAGTCGGTCACTTGGCCGAGGCGCACGCGGTCGATGAGATTGCCGATGGCGCCGCCGAGCTGCATGCCGAGGGCGACGCGGATGATGCCGTGGTCCATCGGCGGATAGAGGTAGTACAGGACGATCGCCCCGAGCCCGAGGATGCTTGTGACGATGAGGAACGGCGTCTGGTCCTGGAGGATGCCGAAGGCGGCGCCGCTGTTGACGACGTTGACGATGCGGATCGGGCCGAAATGGCGGTCCCACTCCTCATAAAGTGCGAGGTTCGAGCGCACCAGGTGTTTCGTGTACTGGTCGGCGGCGATGACGACGGCGGCGATGAAGAAGAAGACGGCGTCACGCCGCCAACGGGACGCGATGCGTTGCCAGAGCGGAGCCGGGGGCGGCGCACCGAGCACGGGGGAATCGTCCACCGCCTCACAGCGTAGCACGCCCGTCCAGCCGCGCCGGCGCTATCATCGTCACGTGCTCGAGCGGTTGCGGCGCCCGCCGACGGCGGTCGTCCTCGTCCTCGTCGTGATCGCAGCAGCCGTACGCATGCCGTTCTGGCTCGCGTACACGCACGCGTATGGCCATGGCGACGCGATGATCTGGGAGGTCTGGGCGCGCCAAATCCACCAGCACGGCATCCTGAACATTTTCCGCGTGTCCGACACCAACAATGTTGGCTACCACTATGTCCTCTGGCCCACCGGTGCGATCTACGCACGCATCTCGCCGGAGTTCGAGTACTGGACGCCGGCGATCCGCGTGCTGGTCAAAGTGCCGCCCTTCGTCTGCGACCTGGCGATCACCGTGCTCATCTACGCGACCGCCCGCCGGCTCAGCGTCCCGAGCGGGAGAACGCGCGAGGTGCCGGCCGCGGCTGCGGCGCTCGCGTTCGCGCTCGCGCCGGCGAGCATCTACGACTCGATGTGGTGGAGTCAGATCGACTCGGTGAACGCGCTGGCGATGCTGGCCGCGGTTGTGCTCGTCGCCGGGGGACGGCCGGGGTGGGGCGCTGCCGTGTGGACGCTTGGCTTCCTTGCGAAGCCGCAGCCGATCGTGATTGTGCCGACGCTCGCCGCGTTCGCCTTCTGGCAGGACGGCTGGCGCGCGCTGGCGCGTGGCGTCGCCGGCAGCGCAGCGGTCTTCGCCCTCGCGCTCGGGCCGTGGTTACTGCATGGAGACGCGCGCGCCCTCGGCGAGACCTACCGTCGCATGTTCGCCCAGGATCCGATCGATCTCTCGACTGGTGCATGGAACCTGTGGTCGTTGTTCGATCTCCGCGGCAACCCGAACCCGGCCACGACGGCGATGTCGCTCGGTGATGTCGGCATCTCGTACGCAACGGCGTCTCTGGCGCTGTGCGCCTGCGCGACGCTGCTCGCTCTCGCCTGGCTGCGCCGGCATCGCGACATTGAGGGGCTGCTTGCCGCGTCCGCGCTGATGGTGTTCACGTTCTACATGCTGCCGACGAGCACCCACGAACGCTACCTGTACCCGGCGTTCGCCTTGGCGGCACCGCTCCTCGTCCGCTGGCGCCCATTGCGCGCGCTGTACGGCGTCCTGGCGCTGACGTTCTTCCTGAACCTGCTCGCCATCAACCCACCGAACGCATCGACATTCTGGGATTGGTACGGCACACCGTTCGCCGTCGGCGTCACGGCATTCCACATCTTCGCCTACCTCAGCGTGATGGCGATCGTCGCCGGGATTACCTTGCGGGCGTTCCTCGAGCGTCCCCCGGGCCGACGCATGACATCTGAGCCGGACGCTGTACTTGTTACACTGCCAGGGCGCCGCGCTTCGTAGCGCGTGGGCGCCTCCCACCCGAAAGGAGCATCGCCGTGGTCCAGCAGAAGTCGAGCGTCGTTACGCCGGAGCGATTCGCCCAGGGCATGACGTACGCCGAGTACATCGCCAGCATCGAGCGCAACCAGAAGCGGTTCGAGGAAAACTACGAAGGGACGACGGTCTCGCCGGAGGATCTCGCCGCATTCAGGCGGCTGATGGAGAAGCCGAACGGACCGGCGAAGATGCTTGTCATCGGCGAGGACTGGTGCCCGGACGTCTTCCGCGGGATCCCGGTGTTCGCGCGCATCGCTGAGGCGACGGGCATGGAGCTGCGCATCTTTAAGCGCGACGAGAACAAGGACATCATGTCCGAGTTTCTGAACAACGGCGAGTACGAATCCATCCCGGTCGCCGTGTTCTACACGAAGGACCTCGACTACATCGCCCACTTCATCGAGCGGCCACAGCTCGCCTACCGGGAGATGCGAGAGACGCTGGCGCCGATGTACCAGCGCTGGCGCAAACCGAACATGACCGAGGAGGAGCGCGAACAGGCGAAACAGGAGTACATCGCCTTCCAGAACGGCCCGATTTGGGCGAACTGGCGTCAGGAGACGATCCGGGAGTGCATCCGGCTCCTTGAGGCGCGCGTCGGATAGCGCAGGCGGGCGCACCACCTAAGACCGAAACAGAGGGACGGCCCCGGAGGCCGTCCCTCTGGCGTCTCAGCGTCGGCCCGGCCGCGAGCCCGCCACAGTCCCGCGAACCGGACCGAATGGGTTCGACCCTTGTGGGGGTCTACGCCACGGACCGGATGGACTAACGTCCGTTGTCGTGCGGCGGCGGTACCCGCTCGGACGTTGGACCACGACCTCGCTCAGAGGTCGCCCGGCAAGCGTCTCGCGCTTGCCCCCGGTCCTTATGCGGCATTCTACGCGGGCACAGCTTGCGGTACCGCAAGGGGCGGGCGGCGCGCGATCAACGGGCGCGTAACAGAACGATCGCTCACTTGTGCTGCGCAGCCGAGCGGTGCGACTGGACGCGCCGGCGCTTCTCCTTCGACGCGGGCGCTGCGGCCGCTAATCCGCCGGGACCGGCGGGATGTCGTGCTCGCCCTTACCGCTGTGCCGGTGGCGGATACGTGTGAACTGCTGCTGCAGTGCGTCCAGCTCCTCATCCGAGAGCTCCTCAAGCCCGACGAGCGACGTACGGGATCCCTTCACACCGCGGATTAACTCGTCGAGCTTCAGCTGGATCGCTTTCGCGTCGCGGTTCTGCGTGTTCTGGATCAGGAACACCATCAGGAACGTGACGATCGTTGTGCCGGTGTTGATCACGAGCTGCCAGGTATCCGAGAACCCGAACATCGGGCCGCTCATGGCCCATAGCAACACGATCAGACACGCGCCGAGGAACGTCCACGGCGTCCCCATCAGGCGCGAGGTCGACTGCGCGATCGCCCGGAACCACTCCTGCATGTCGCCTCCCGCCGCATGATCGGCGAGCGCCGGTCACGCGGCGGATGCGGCCGGCTGGGCCTGGCTTGCAGTTCCGTCTCACGCCTGATTGACGCATTGACACCGTCCGCAGACCGACAGCACTTCCGCCGCTGTGACGCGATCGATAGGGGCGACGCGCCCGGCTGTTACTGATTCCGGCGGCACATCCCCCTATCGTGCCCCTCGAAAGGAGGGAGATAGGACGCACAGCCACGACACGCATCACGTCGACCGCGAGGTCATCGTTGGCAGCGGCGCACCGTTCGGGACGGGGCTTGTCCTCGCGCTTGCGGCGCTGCTTGTGCTGGTCATCATCGCCTTCGCGCTGCTCTGGTCCCGTCCGTGGGACAACGGGGGCTCCTCGAACAGCTCGCCGAACGTCCCGGGCATCAGTGACAACAGTGGCGGTGGCGGCGACACGGGCGGTGACACAGGCGGCGGTGACAACAGTGGCGGCTCGCAGAGCGGCCAGTAAGGAGTCGTGATGATCGCGTTGTTACTCTTGCTCTTGCTGCTCATCCTGCTCTTCGGCGGCCTCGGCATCTTCGTCGCCAAGGTGTTCTTTGTGGCGCTGGCCGTCGTGCTCGTGGTCGGGCTGCTGACTGGGGGGATGGGCATCCCGGCGCTTGTGACGCTGCGAGACATGACGGACGATGCAGGAGCCCGGCCTAAAGCCGGGCCGTGCCGTTAGCGGAACGCGGGCCGCACGAACGTCCGGTACGGCGAGACGAGCTCGAAGCCCATGCGCTCGTACACCGGCCGTCCGATCTCCGAGGCCTGCAAGGCCGCGAGTGTCGCGCCGAGTTCCGCGCCGCGCGCGACGGCGTGCCACGTCATGGCCTCGCCGATGCCGCGGCGACGATGGCTCGCAAGGCACGCGATGTTCATGATGCCCGCGGTCCGGCCGCTGACGAAGAGCCCTGCTGTGGCGACGGGCGTGCCGCCCTCGTAGCCGACGTAGAGCTCGCTATCGAGCGCTTCAAGCAGGCGTCGGTTGATGATGCGCTCCGCCACCTCCCGCGGCATATCGAATGCTTCGACGATCACATCGATGTGGTGCCGCAGCGCCGGTTCGTCGCAGACGCGCTCGATCGACACGGGAGCGCTCCCGGTCCGGCGATCCCGGATCGGTGCGAGCGCCATCCCGGGCACGGTGTCGCTGTAGGGTAGCCCGAGCGCTTCGCACGCCGCCTCCGCGGCGGGGTCGAGCCCCTCGCGAATGCGCACGACGAAAGGCGCATGGAGCTCGTCGAAGAAGGCAATCGCGCGCGACAGCGTGCGACGTGGGTCGTCGAGGGCGCGCGTGACGAACACGTTGTTGAACATGGCTACGGGCAGCGAGCTCCAGACGCAGCGGACGCTGTCGAACTCGCGCACCTCGCCGCCGTCGACGAGCGCTCCGTACGCCGCCCACATGTCGAAGTAGCTCTGGTCAGTGCGGCGCACGACCTCCGCGTGGTCCATGTTCACGCCGCGTGAGCCGGGCGATGGGAGGTTCGATTGGAGCGGGGGACGGGGCTCGAACCCGCAACATCCGGCTTGGAAGGCCAGCACTCTACCAATTGAGTTACCCCCGCGTCGTCGCCAATCGAAGTATACGGAACCGGCCGGCGCTCAGCTGGCGCTACGGCGGCGACGTCGGCGATGCGTCCGGCTGCAGCGCCTGCGCGATCGCTTCGGGCAGGCGCAGCCAGGTGTCGACGGACCAGCCGTCGAATCCCTCGCCGGCGATGCGCCACCAGCGGAACGTCTCGGCGTCGACGGGGCCCTCCTGGATGATGGCCGTAGTCCCGTCGGGGATGCAGATCTGGCGCTGTGCCGACTGCGTCGGTTGCGCGCGGACGCTGAGGCAGTCCCCCTCGCCCACGCCAACCACGATGACCTGGTCGCCGACCTCCAGCGGCCACGGGATGCCTGGGACGCCGCCCGCGCTCGGGTTCCGGTTCGTCACGGACAGGACGGCCCAGGAATCGTCGGGCTGCTGCTGCAGCATGGCGAGCGCCGTGTACTCGGAGAACGTCGGGCCGAGATGGTACGCGCGCAGCCGGCCGCGGGTGCCGACGAGCGTGGAGCAGAGCTTTCCGACATCGACGCCTGGTCGGGCCTGCGCACAGTCTCCCAGGTAGTCGACGTTGCGGTTCTGCACCACCCAGGCGCGGATCGCTGCCTCCGGTGGTGGTGTCTGTGGCGTCGGGGTCGCCTTCGGGCCCGAGGAACCGCCGCACGATGACGCGGCGAGGGCGACGATGATCAAGGCGGCGACGAAGCGATGACGCATGTGCGAGCGCTCCACGCGCGCGGCGTGGCGCTCACGCCGGCGCACTCAACTTTCGCCGTGCGCCGCACCATAACGCATCAGGAAGTCGTGATGCACACGCGGCGCGCCGGCGACGAACGCCCGGCTGGTGATGCGCATCGGTGTCCCGTCACGTTCACTGAGGGCCCCGCCCGCCTCGCGGATCAGCAGCATGCCGGCCGCGATGTCCCAGGGGGACACGTTGAGGTGCGTATAGAGGTCGATCCGCCCGCACGCGGCGTAGGCCATGCCGAGTGCGGCGCTGCCGGTGATGCGGAACCCCTGGGTGCGGGGGAAGATCGCCTGCAACAGCGCCAGTTGTTGCGCGCCCAGCGTGTCGTCGTAGCCCAGATCCATGCTGAGCACGGCCGAGAACATGTCCGGCGCATCCGAGACGGCGACCGGCGCCTCGTTGCAGAACGCGCCGCCGCCGGCGACCGCCCAGAACCCCTCTTCGTGCACCGGGTCGTACGTGAGCGCGACGACGGGGTCCGCGTCGCGGCACAGCGCGATGTTCGTGCACCAGAAGGGGATGCCCTGCGCGTAGTTCTTCGTGCCGTCGATCGGGTCGACGACCCAGGTCCAACCGGACGATGCGTCGGTCGTGGACGCGGTCTCTTCAGAGAGCAGCTTGTGCTCAGGGAACTCGGCGGCGAGCAGCGCCTTGATCGCCAGCTCCGCCGCGACGTCAGTCTCCGTGACGATGTTGCGGTGGCCCTTCACGTCGATGTGGTGGACGCCGCGAAACCGCTCGAGCGCAAGCCCTGCGCCGGCGAAGGCGCAGCGCCAGGCGACGTCGATCGCCGTCGCACCGGAGGCGGAGCGCGGTAGGTCGCCGGGCTGTCGGTCGGTTCCCTGGGGGATGGCGCGCCTCGTTGCGGGAGAATCAGGCCGGCTGGTGCGTGCATCGCCGGGCTGGCGGATTGGACACGATGGTACCCCCGACAGGACTCGAACCTGTGCACCCGGCTCCGGAGGCCGGCGCTCTATCCGCTGAGCTACGGGGGCTCACGCTGAGTATACGAAGCCGGGCGGCGGCGGAACCAGCATCGGCGGCAACGGGTACGGTATGCGGGTATGGACACGCGAAGCTTCGAGGCGGGTACCAGGCTCCGCCCGACGCTGCACCTCTGGCAGCTCACGGCGTCAGGCGTCGGCATCGTGATCGGCGCCGGCATCTATGTGCTGGTGGGGGAGGTGGCGCGCGAGGCCGGCACGGGCGTGTGGCTGTCGTTCGTCGTATCGGCGGCACTGGCGGCGGTGACGGCGCTCACCTACTGCGAGCTGGCGGGCATGTTTCCGGTGGCGGGTGTGGAATACGAGTGGACGGCGCGCGCCTTCAATCGTCGCGCGGGATTCCTCGCCGGATGGATGATGGCCGTCGCGTATATCATCGCCGCGGCAGCGGTGGCCCTTGGCTTCGCGCGTTACCTGCAGCACTTCGTCGGCCTCGATACGCGTGTGGTTGCGGTGGCGCTGCTTCTCTTGCTCACCGGGGTGATCGCCATCGGCATCGAGCGATCGATCTGGCTGTCGGTCGGCCTCGCGTGCATCCAGATCCTCGGGCTGGTGCTCGTCATCGTTTCGGGCGCACCGCACATCGGCGATCGCCCGCTGATCGAAGGCGCCAGTGCGGGCGGCGTGTTATCCGGGGCGGCGCTCGCGTTCTTCGCCTTCATCGGATTCGACGACATCGCCACGCTCTCCGAGGAGACGCGCGACGCCGCGGTTGTCGTCCCGCGGGCATTGCTCCTGACACTCGCCATCTCGGGTGGGTTGTATGTGCTCGTTGCGCTGAGCGCTGTGAGCGTCGTCGGCGCGGAGCTTCTGGGTGATTCTGAGCGGCCGCTCGCGCTCGTCATCGAGCACGACTGGGGCGGCCGCGCCGGGGACATCGTCGCCACGATCGCGCTGGCGTCAACGCTCAACACGACGTTGCTCGTGCTGACGGCGGCATCGAGGCTGTTGTACGCCATGGCACGCGCCGGGGAGCTGCCGCGGGCGCTCGCCCGCCTTCGGGGGCGCGGTCGCGTGCCGGTGGTCGCGGCGATGGCCGCTTGTGCTGTGGCGATGCCGTTCGCAGCGAGCGGCGGTCTCGGGCTCGTGGCCTCGGTGACGGACTTCGCGGTGTACGCAACATTCGTTGCTGTGAACCTGTCTGTCATTGTCCTGCGGTACCGGCTCCCTGATGCGCCGCGGCCGTTTCGCGTCCCGTTGAGTATGTTCGGCGCTCCGCTGCCGGCGCTGGTCGCGCTGGTCACCGTTGCCGTCGTCGCCGCCTATCTACGGCCGGCAGCGCTCATGCTGGGCGCCGGGACGGTGATCGCCGGTCTCGCGGCGGAATGGACGTCCCGACGGCGCTGGTTCCGCCGGTGGTTTGCGTAAACGACGCTCTGTTATGCTCAGTGTGCACATGAGACTAGCTGCGAGTGGAGACTGATGCCGAGAAAGAAGCAGATCGTCCAGACGAAGCGGCGCCAAAAGGCCTACGCGCCCGGGGCGATGTCCGGCGACGCGTTGCACATCAAGCCCCGCGGCGCTTTCCGCATCTTCACGAACTACAAGCTCTTCGCGATCATCGGCATCGCCATCCTTGGTGGTGGCTTCCTGCTGGGTGCCTACTACCAGGGGCGCGGCACCTCGTCCACGCACGGGAGCGTACGTGGGTCAGGCGTCATTAAGCCGACGCCGAGCGCGGGCACGCCTGAGGTTACGGGCGCCTCGGGCAACAGCAAGGTTTACGGCGCACCGCCGCCGCTCATGATCGACACGAACAAGACGTATCTGGCCACATTCAAGACGGAAGCGGGCGAGGTCAAGGTTCAGCTCGACCCGAAGCTCGCGCCGCAGACGGTGAACAACTTCGTGTTCCTCGCGCGCGACGGCTTCTACAACGGGTCGACGCTGTTCCGTGTGATCCAGGACAAGAGCGGGAACGTGCATTTCGTGCAGGGCGGGGACCCGACGGGCACGGGTTCAGGCGGTCCGGGCTACGACCTGCCGTTTGAACGGACGAACATCGACTTCTCGGCCGGGGTCATCGCCATGGCCAAGCCGCAGGCGGCAGGCGCGCCGAACAACGGCAGCCAGTTCTTCTTCCTCGTGCAAGATGACCCAACGCAGGACGGCAAATGGACCGCCTTTGGTCACGTTGTCGAGGGGATGGACGTGCTGCGCAAGCTGACGCCGCGCGACCCGCAGACGCAGCAGGATCCGCCGCCCGGTGCGCGCATCGATGCCGTCGAGATCAGCGAGTTGTAGCAGCTAGCCCGTAAGCTCGAGCGCCTCGCCGCGCTCGATGAGCGCTGTCGCCTCCTCGATCGCTTGCGCATCGACCGGCACCGACACCTCGTGCGGGCCGCGGGCGTAGACGAATGCGACTTCGCGGACCGGCATCGCCGTGGCCGCCTGCGCTGCCCAGGCGTACACGAGCGCCTGCGCACGATAGAGGGCCGTCTGCTCGGCCAGACGCGCACCGCGTACATCGTCGGTCTTGAAGTCGACGATGACCAGCCCGCCCTCCTCTGCGAACAGCAGGTCGATGCGGCCCTCGACGGTGCCTGCCGACGAGGGCACGACAAAGCCGACTTCGCGCATGACCGTCCGCGAACGCCGGGCGCGCTGGACGGCGTCGGACGCGAGGGCGCCACGGCACAGGCGCTCGACCTCGGCCGCTCGGTCGGCGAGGCCTCGTTCCACAGCAGCCGACGCCGCGATCGCGTGGAGCTCCGAGAGATCGTCGAGCGGTACGCGTTCGAGCGCCGTATGGACGGCGGCGCCGAGATCGACGGCGCCGCCGCGGCGCACCGGCGCATCATCGAGTTCGTGCAGCCAGGCCGGTTTGAGTGCGGTCGCCGTGACGACGCGGCGCGGCGCTGACGCGATATCGATGCGGTCGCGCCGGGCATGCTGCCACGACGCGCGTGCTTCCATGGCGTCGCGGATGTCTCGTTCCCCCGGTGGTTCCAGCGGACGGCGGAAGATGGGCAGCTCGGCGTCGAAGCGGGGTAGCGCCTGCGCATCGATGCGCTCACCCGCCATCTGGGTCTCTGCCTGCTGGAGCCAGTCATCGATCGACATCTTGCCGCCGTCGTCGCGGCGCGGCGGCGCGAAGAGCGGCACCACGAGGTGGTCGCGCGCACGCGTGACGGCCACATACAACTTCCGGAGCTCCTCCTCGCGCTGATGCAGTTGTTCGGCGGCGGCCGCGTCTTCGAACCCGGGCGTGCGGAACCCATCCTCCCGGCGGCCGAGCTTGAGCGCGAGGCATCGGCGGTCGTCGGCGCGCGATACGATGATATCGGTCCGGTCTGGCGGGCGCGTCGCGGTGTTCGCCAGGATCACGACGGGGAACTCGAGGCCCTTCGCGGCGTGGATCGTCAGGAGCCTCACGACGTTGTCCGACTCCTCGCTCACTTCGGCGTCGGATTCGTCCGGTACAACCTCGATGTTGGTGCGCAGCCAACGGACGAATCCACGCAGGCTGCCGTGTCCGGCGGTGGCGAAGGCGCGAGCGTGGTCGATGAGCTTCAGCAGGTTCGCACCTGCCTGTTCACCTTGCGGCTGCAGCATCGCCGACTCGACGAGGCGCGTTCGGTCGATCACGGCCCGCACGAAGGCCGGCAGTGGCACCGCATGGTGAAGGTGCGACAGCTCCTCGAGCGTGTGCAGCGCGTCGATCACGGCGGCGGGCGCGCCCTCGAGGTAGGGCTGCGGACGCCGGTCGAACCGCCCGCCGGCGGTCCGGTACAGGAACAGCTCCTCGTCTGAGCAGCCAAAGGCCGACGACCGGAGCGCGCCGACGAACGCAACGCCGTCGGTCGGGTCGTCGAGCGTGCGGAGGACGTTCACGAGATCCCGCACCTCCTGGCGCAAGAAGAACGTGCGGCCGCCCTCTCGGCGATACGGGACGCCCGCGCGCGCGAACGCGTCTTCGTAGAGGTCGATGTCCCTGCGCGTTGGCATCAGCACGGCGATGTCCCGGTACTGCGCAGGACGGTCGCCGCCGGCGCCGCGGACGATCCACGCGCCGTCATCGACGCGCGCGCGGACGAGCGCGGCGACGGCCGTAGCCTCGGCCGCCCGAGCCGTTGGAATGCCGTTCGCGCGGCCGCGGCTGCGCTCCCGCGGCCCAACGACGACCTCCACGGCGCGAGCCCGGCCAGACGCCAGCCGCGGATCGGCGACGAGGTCGATGTACCGCGCCTGCACGCCGGCCTGTTCACGCACGAGCTGGCCGAACAGGCCGTTCACCCAGTCGATGATCTCCGGGATTGAGCGGAAGTTCTGGACGATCGCCACGGTGTCGGGGAACATATGGCGCTTCATCTCGTCGTACATGGCGAGGTCGGCGCGCCTGAAGCGATAGATCGACTGCTTCGGATCCCCGACGACGAACAGACTTCCCGGCCGAAGCCGCGTCTGCCGCCAGTCCGCCGGCTGGTCGCCCGCGATGCCGCACAGGCGCACCAGCAGCTCCGCTTGGAGCTCATCGGTGTCCTGGAACTCGTCGACCAGCACGCGCTCGTACCGCGCGGCGAACGACTCGCGGACGTCGGGGCGGTCTCGCAGGAGGTTGCGGGCCCAGATCAGGAGGTCGTCGAAGTCGGCCTGGCCGGCGTCGCGACGCCGCTGCTCGAAGTAGGCGATGAACCCGGTCAGCCACTGCGCGAGCGCCGCTGTTGCCGCCGCACGCAGCGCGTCGCGGGCTTCCGTGGCGGCGGAGTAGATTGCGCCGTGGATGCGTTTCACCGCACGGCACTGGTTCGGGTCGCGCCAGTTGCGGGGCGAACCCTCAGATTTCGGATTCGTGCGCCGAAAGTTGCCGAGCAGCCGCGACAATGCATCGCGGTCACTCGGCTCGATTGCCGCCAGTTGACGCGCGAACTGCAGGTATTCGGGAATGGCCTTGTAGGCGGCGTCCTCGTCGTTCATCACATCCGGCTCGATACGTTCGAGCTCGGCGGCGGCACGCGAGACCGCCGCGAATACGTCGCCGATGTCCGGCGCCGGCGGTGGTGGGGCAAGCGGCAGCGCCTCCCTGTGCGCGTGCAGCCGCTCCGCCGCCTGGCGCACATACGTGAAGTCGAGGCCCACATTCATGGCGTCCAGCAGCGCGCGCGGTGGCGTGTCCGATGCGAGCTCGGCCGTCAGCCACGCATCCCACGCCTCGTCGAAGGCGAGCTGCGCGGGAACCCCCTCGAGCACGGTGAAGCCGGGGTCGAGTCCCGCCTCGAGTGGCCGCTCTCGGAGGAGCGACGTGGCGAACGCGTGGATCGTCTCGATATGTGCCCGCGTCAAATCTCGCGCGGCTTGGAAGAGCCGCGCTTGTTCGCGCTCGTCCGTGGTGGCGAGCGCCGCCTCCTGCAACGCCAGACGGACGCGTGCGGCCAGCTCCGCGGCGGCCTTCTCGGTGAACGTGATCGCCACGAGCCGTTCCGGTGGCAACCCCGCCCGCAACAGGGCGACGACCCGATCGACGAGGACTGTCGTCTTGCCCGTGCCGGCGCCTGCTTCGACGCACAGATTCTCGTCGAGCCGCGTACGCACCTGCTCGCGGATCGCGTGGTCGATCGGCACGAAATCGGCGTCTGTCATGGGTCGCTCGCCATCGCCCGATAGGCCTCGCCGCGCGGGTCAGACGCTTTGCGGGCTGCGATGCGCTCGACGCCTTGCTCACACGCCATTCTGAAGTCGCAGAACCGGCAATGCTCTCTGCCTCGGCCTGGGTTCTGGGCGAAGAACCCGCGTTCCGCGCCATCGGCGATGGTCGCGATGATCGACGCCAGCTCCTCCGATCGCACCTCGAGCTCGGCGCCCGTAAACTCGATGCGCTTGAACGCGCCGCGCGTCGTCGCGAAGTAGTACTGCGCCGTTCCAGCGGCCGCGGGCAGCCCGACGAGCGTGCTGGCCGCGAGCAGGTAGAGCGGCAACTGCAGTGCCTTGCCGCCCGCAAAGGGCTTCGACTCGCGTACCCTCCCGGTCTTGTAGTCGAGCACGCGGAACCGCGCGGCCGCAGTGTGGCGGTCTATCCGATCGATCCGGCCGTGCAGCAGCAGCCGCCGCACTCCCACATCGATTGGCAACGGCTCAGGCCGGCTGACCCGGCCGGCTTCGTTCCCGAAGCCCGGTGTGCCCATTCCGAAGGCAACCTCGAAGTCCGCCGGGATGAAGCCACTGGCGCGCAGTTCGGCGGCCTCATCGTCGTACCAGCGGAGCAGGTCGTCGTGGATCTGCGCCTGGTCGAGCGCCCAGACGAGCGGCCGTCCTGTCACGCCGCGTGCCTCGCGCGCGCTCCCCACCTCCTGCGCAATCATCAGCAGCCGCGTGACGTGTCGTGCACGCTCGCCGACCCCCGGCCGCTCATTGGCGGCGGCGAGTTCGCGCAAGAACCGGTCGAGGATCTCATGGATCATACTGCCGCGTTGGAGCGCGTCGATCCGCTCGATCGTCTCCGGCTCGTCGACGGGCTCGATGTGCAGCACGTGCTTCAGGAAGTACCGGTGTGGGCATGTCGCATACGTCTCCATGCGGCTCGCGGAGACTGGGTCGTGGGACCCGAATGGCGGCAGCGCCGCGATCGCGGCGTCTCCGGTGAAGACGCCGTCGTAGGGCGAATGGACGTTGCCCCAGCGCCCGGCGCGCGCGGCGAGCGCGCGGCCGAACGCTGGCGTGTCGGCCGCGAGAGCTGCGACCGCTGCGGGCGCCTGTCCGTCGAGTTGCTTGCGTATGATCGCCCGGTCGTACTCCGCATGGGTGAGCGCGACGTTGCAGTCCTCGGGGGCCAGGCGCCCGGCCTCGACACGGCGGATCAGCGGGCTGCTGTCGAGCTCGTCGAGGTTCAGCGGCCGCCCCGCGAGCATTTCCGCGATGCGGCGGAAGAAGTACGAGGGCAGGTGGCGGCCGGGCGAGCCCGACTCGGCGCGGGCGTACGAAACGGCAAGCCGCTCGCGCGCCGATTGCATTGCCAGCAGGAAGGTGAGCTGCTCGTCGTCGGGCGTCGTGCGCAGCGGCAACACGCCACGCTGCGTCCGGTTGATGGCCTCGCGCTCGTCCTCGAGGAGCAGCGGGTCGGGCCGTGGCGGCGGTGGCCAGGCGCGTTCGGCGACGCCGAGCAGCCAGACGGCGCGAAATCGCAGGTGGCGCGCCGACGACGCGTCAAGTACGGCGACGCCGCGCCTCCCGAATGAGCGCGCCGGCGCGTCGAAGATCGACGACACGTCTCGAAACGCGAGGTCATCGGCCACGGCCGCGCAGAAGTCCGCGAACGAGACGCGCGGCGCGATCGTAGAGAGGGCCCGTAGGTCGTCGAGCGCCGCGATGACGGGTTCCAGGCCTTCTGCATAGCGCGCCGCGAGCTCGCGCACGTACGCCAGATGGTCTGCCCAGGTCGCGGTCTCGGGCCGTCGCATGATGTCCGCATGCAGCGCGTCGATGAAGGCACGAAGCGACCGGATGCGTTCGACGTGCGCTTGCAGCCAGGCATAGTCGTCGGCGCGCGAACGGTCATCGACCTCGGCTGCGTACCGATCCAGGCGCTCGCGCCATTGCTCGATCCCGCCGGAGATCCCGGCCTTACGCGAGAAGACGTCCCATTCCGCGGTCGAGGCGATGTTGAACGCCTGCCGTGTGGCAGCGGGGAGCGTCGTCTCCGCGAGAAAATCGGTCACACGCTGACGCGTGAAGCGCTTGTCGGTGATGAGGTCGAGCAGCGCGAGCAGCCGCCGCCCGAGCGGGTGCTGCGCGAGCGGCCGTCCCTCGTGCACGTACGTCTCGATCCCCGCCTCGGCGAAGATCTCGTCGACCAGCGCCCGGTATGGATCCGATGAGCGATAGACCACGGCCATCTCGAAGAAGGGAATCCCCTCGTCCGCCCATGCGAGGCAGGCGCGTGCGGCCTCCCACACCTCGCGCACCGTGTCAGGAGCGCTTACGAGCGCCGTGTCGGCGGGCAGCAGAGGCGATCCGTCGTCGAGCCGGCGGTGGCTCACGCCCGCCTGATCGAGCCGCGTCCGCACGCCGGCGACGGCGGGCTCATCGCCTGCGGGAAGGAACACCAACACGTCGCGTGCGGCTGCGAGCCGCTCGAGAAGCAGCAGCGTGGCCTCGGGCACGCGCGACCAGAGGCCGAAGACGAGCAGCGGGCCATCGAGGCGCGACGCATCGACGGCGCGCTGCATGGCGCCGGACGCCGAGAACGCGCTGGTCAGCGAGGCGTATTCGCGGAACAGGCGGGCCAGTTCGGCGAGCTTTGCGTTGTCCGCATCGGTGGCGATCGCCGAGAGCGCTCCGGCGACGTCATCGGCGCTCGGGAAGCCCATCTCCAGCTCGCGAAACAGCTGTCGCAACGCACGCGTGAATCCGTCGCGGCCGGCCACCGGCGCGAAGTACCCGGCAGCCGCCTGCGCGACGCGGCGGACGGCGAAGCGCCGTACAGCAGCCGGCAGTGGCGGTGGCCAGCCGGCGGGGGCGATGAGGCTCGCGAGTTCGTCGGGCGTGACGAAGCGCACGTTCAGGAAGCCGTGCCCGTGCTCAGCGACCGTTCGGGGCAGGTGCTGCTTGAGGAGGACGTGGCCGACGAGGACCGTAACGGGCGCGAGCGGCTGATCGTTCTTCGCGTCAGCGATCGCTTCGGCCAGCGCCCTTTCGAGGGCACCGGCTGTGCCTGAGACGATGGTCACGGGCATGGGCGCAGTATAGGGCCATCGCCGTGGCCGCTAGCGCGACGCGCCCCAGCGGGCGACCGCGGCGGCCATCTCGGCGTAGAGGCGCGGCACCGCCGCCTGCCAGTCGCCGGGTACGACGGGCGCGACGGGCGAGAGGCGTTGGTAACGCATGCGGAAGTACAGCACGGTGACCAGGTCGTTGCGGATGCTGCTCCCGCTCTTCGCGAGCTGGTCTTCGAGGCGCGACCGAATGTCGTCCGGTACGCGTCCCGGCTCATAGCTCTCGCCGAGCAGGAGCAAGGACTCCGGTTGGTCGAGCTCGCCGCCGCGCAGCCACTGCCGCCGCGCGCCGTCGATGTCGCCCCGCGCGGCGAGCAGCCGGCCGAACTCTGTGCGGGCCGGGCCGAAGTCCGGCTGCCGGTCGATCGCGAACCGCAGATGGCCCTCGGCCTCGTCGAGCTTGCCAAGCGCGATGTCAATGCGGGCAAGCGCCGTCCTCGTGCCGAGGTCGTCACCGAGACGAGCGGTGAAGAAAAAGAACTGGCAGTCATCGGCAGCCTTGCGCAACTGCTCCGGTGTGACCGTGACGGGCGGCGCCGCGCCAGACGCGACGCTCGGGCGCGAGGCCTCCACGAGGTATGAGCCGTATGTACACGGGTTGATGCCGATCGTCGATGCCTTGAGGATCGCGTCGAAGTGCTCCCGGCGGAATGGCGTGAACTGCCAGAACGATGAGGTGGAGAGCCCGGCATCCATCGAGATCGCCTGGCCATACGTGCTGATGGCATCATCCGCCCGGCCGAGGTCTTCGTACACCTCACCGGCGAACAGCACGGGCGTGACGTGATACGTTGCCAGGCGCGTTAGGGCGGCTTCGCGCGCCGCGTCATCGTCGCGGCCGGCGAGTTGGTAGGCGCGGGCGAGATTTGCCCGCGGCAGGTCGGCATAGCGGTCGAGCTGCGCCGCGCGCTCCAGGTGGACGATCGCCGCATCGAGGATCGTGCGGTCGCGGTTGCCTGTGCGCACGTAGAGGTCGAGCTGGGCGACGCCGAGCTCGAGCTGGTAGACGGCCATGCTTGAGTCCCGGTCGACAGCGCGCTGGAGGTGTGACACAGCGCCGGGGTCGCCGGTGTTGAACGCTTCGAGCCCGCGCCAGAACTCGTAATGCGCGCGGTCGATCTTCCACCAGGCCAGGAGCGGTACGGCCAGCAGGAGGAACAGCGTCCCGCCGATAGCGAAGCGAGCGTAGCGAACCGCCTTCATCCGTGCCGGCGACCATGCCGGCCATGCTCCGGCAGGCGACTCGCGCCAGGCGCGCGCCGCGAGGGCGGCGACGAAGGCGAGGGCGACGGGCGTGGCCTTCCACGTGTTGCCCGCGTCGAGCTGATTGTGCGCGGCCAGGCCGGCGAAACCGGCTACGCAGCCGACGGCGAGCAGCCGCGCCTGCAGGTCGCCTCCGCGCCAGATGCGCGCGACCGCGACGGCGAGCGCAGTGGCGCCGACGGCGAGCGCGGCCAGTCCGACGAGCCCCGCATCGTCGGCGAGCTGGAGGAAGCCGTTGTGCGCATGTTGGGTGTGGACGATGTACTCCGCCGCGTGCTTCGAGTAGGTGGGATAGAGCAGGCCGAAGGTGTTTGGGCCCGCGCCGGTCAGCAGATGCTCGGCAAAGATCTCGCGCCCCACGCGCCATGCGTCCTCTCGCGGCGACAGAGAGCTGCGAAACAGCCACCCCGGGCGTGTTGATGCGTCCGATGCAAATGCGAGCACGCCGAATACCGCGAGCGCGAGGGCACCGACCGCGGCCGCGAGCGCGGTCGGGCTGAAGCCAGCAGGGATCAGCGAACGCAACGTTACGGACGTGCCCGCCTGCTCGCGTTCCGTGACCAAGACCGCGGCGAGGCCTCCGGCTGCCGCGACGACCAACGCGACGCCGGCCCCCAACCAGCCGCCGCGGGACAGCGTGAGGAACAAGGCCCAAGCGCCGGCGACGACCCCCGCGACGCCGATGAGGCGGTCGACCGGCGCCTCGGGCCGCCAGGTGGCGAGCGCCCAGAACGGCAGCACAAGGACGAGCACCATGGCCAGCACGTTCGGGTGGTCGCTCACGTCGTGCACCCGCGGGACGGTGGGCGGGAAGATGTTCGAGGCGTGCAACCCCTCCACGCGCCGCGCGAGGCGGAGGTAGTCGAGGTAGTCGCCGCCGGTGGTCCACAGCGCGTAGGTCGCGAGGGCAATGCCGACCAGCATCCAGGCGCGACGGAGCGTGGAAGCACGCACGAACGGCGCGTCGGCGATGACGTAAAACGCGACGATGCCGATCGCGAGCTGAAGCGAGGCCTCGAGACTGACGCGCCAGTTCACTGAGGTCCAGGTCGCGAGCACGTAGGCCGCGATGATTGCCAGCACGCCCGCGTCGACCGGCGTCCCGCCGGGCAGCCGGCGGGCCGCCACCAGCGACGCGACGTATGCCGCGACGCCGCCGGCGACGACGAGGTGTAAGGTCATCGTCGCCGGCCAGACGTGGAACGTGAGCGCGGGCATGCCGACGAAGACGAAGTAGCCGGCCCAGGCCGAGACGAGCGCCGCCATCGCGGCATCGAAGATGGCGGCTCGTGCGACGGGAAGCGTCGCGACGCCGCGGGCGCCAACGGGGGTGTCGCCGGTGGCGGCGGTGACGACGCCCGGATTGGGATCGCCTGTCGGCGGGCGGGGGCCGAGCGTCACGTGCGTCTCCGCATGCGGTGCGGCGCGAGTGTACCATGACCGTCGATGCGTCTTGCCGTTGCGCTGATGCTCGGCCTGCTCACATGCCTGGGCGTCGGCGGTGTCGCATGCTCCGATGCACCGCCGGATCAGCGTCCGTCGTCGGTGGCGCCAACCGCAACCGCAACGATCCCCGCGGTCGCGTTCGGGCGGGGCACCGTGTCCTTTACAGGCGCTGACGGGCGCATCCGCACGATCGCCGTCGAGGTCGCAACGAGCGGCGAGCAGCAGGCGCGGGGCCTCGGCTACCGCGACGCGCTCGAACGCGACCGGGGCATGCTCTTCGTCTACCCGGAAGCGCGCCCTGTGACGTTTTGGATGAAGGGGATGCGTTTCCCGCTGGACATGGTCTGGATCGGTGCTGATCGTCGCGTCGTGAGCGTGACGGCAGACATCCCGCCGCAGCCCGGCGCCAGCGACGCGGAGCTGCGGCGCTACGCACCGGCAGCGAGCGTGCAATACGTGCTCGAACTCAACGCCGGCGCGGCGGCTGAGCTGGGCCTCTCGACCGGGACCGAAATCGCCATCCGCATCGACGGATAGCGTCAGTGCCGACGTAGCGCGTGGTCGACTGCCGCAGCATAGACACCGGCGAGCTTCTGCATCTCCACATCGTTCAGGCCATGGGCCGCGACATACGCCCGATTGCGCAGCGCTGCTGCGCGGCGGAGCGCGGGGTCTCGGAGCGCGCGCTCGACTGCCTCCGCGAGCCGCGCCGGCTGGTGCAGTGGCACGCGGAATCCGTTCGCGACGCCATCGACGAGCTCGCGCTGCGACGGCAGGTCGCTCACCACGGGGAAGGCGCCGGCGGCCATTGCCTGGAGCAACGCCACGGACGTGCCGTCGGACGTTGGCACGGAGACGAACACGGCCGCGCGCGTCATCAGCTCAGCGAGCTCGGCCGGCGCGACGAATCCGACGAATCGGATGTCGCCACCCACCTCTGCCGCACGCGCCTGCAGGCGGTCTGTCATCGAGCCCCCGTGCGCGATGACGAGGGTGGCTTCGGGGGAATGCCCACGGACGAGGCCGTACGCGTCGATGACGTCGCCGATGTTGTACAGGGGCTCGTGTGCCCGTGTGCTGAGGATCGTGGGCGGCGCAGTGCGCGCGGTCTCCTCGAGATTGACAGACGACGCGCCGGCATCGAGGAACAGCCGGTCCGCGCCGAGCGTGACGACGTACAGGCGAGCGGTGTCGGCGCCGAGGCGCTTCGCCTCCTCGGCCATGTAGGCATTGTTCGAGGTGACGGCATCCGCGCGGCGGAGTGTCCACCGGGCGATCAGCCCTGATATCGGGTCGCGGGCTGGCTCGAGGAGGATGTCGGAGCCCCAGGCGGTGACGACCAGCGGGCGCAATCCGGAGAACGCGGCGTAGAAGCCGTGTTCCACGACATAATGCGCGTGGACGATATCCGGCCGGGTCGCGTCGACGGCCCGTCGCAGCCCAGCGCGGCGATAGCGGACGGCGTGCGCGAGCCGCAGCAGCCCGCGCGGCATACGACCAGCGGTGCGCCCCCGCGCCTCGTGTCGCGGCGCCCGTGTCCCGGGGCGCGGCCGAAGCGGCGTCGTCGCGATGTCCGACAGGGGCGAGGCAGGTGGGTAGAACGCGATCGGCTGCACCAGGTGCCCGGCGGCGGCAATCGCGTTGATCCACGAGCGTGTATGGATGCCGTCGACGTCGCCGATCAGCGCGACGCGCATGCCGGTACCGTCCGTCATCGCTGGCGGGGCTCGATGCCGCCGGCCGGCGCCGAAGTACTGCCGGGTGCCAGAGATCCGAGCGCGCGGCGAGCGGCATCCGCGTAGAGATCGAGGTCGGTGCGCCGGAGGACGACCGTGTCGACGATCGACACGCCGGAGATCCGGCGGAAGGCCCACAAGGCCGCCGCGAAATGGACGCTGTACGCGACGGACGAGGCAGCGGCTGCGCCCTCGACACCGAACGGTGGCACGAGCACGAGCAGGGCGGCGAGCGTCACGACGAGCGATGCGACCGTGATCCCGGTGTTCACCAACGGGCGGCCGCGGCTGAAGATGTAGCCGGTAAGGACCTTTGAGCCGGTCAGGGCGACCGTCCCCGGCAGGAGCCACCACAGCGCTCGCACGGAGCCATCGTATGCGTGCCCGAACACGGCGGGCACGACGACGGGCGCGCTGATACCGAGCGCGAGCGCGGCGAGCGCCCCGATGGCGATCGTGTTTCGGGCGACGAGCGGCGTGACCCGGCGCGCCTCCTCGTCGTCCGCCGCCGCGAGCCTCGGGACGAGGACGAGCGCGACGGCGTTCGCCAGCATCCACACGGCTTCCGTCAGTGAGACGCTCACGGCGTAGATGCCGACGCCGGAGAGGCCGACGAAGGCGCGCAGCAGGTACTGGTCGAGACGGTAGTTCAGCAGTTGCAGGACGTTGCCGGCTTCGCCCTGGACGCCAAATGCCGCCAGCCGGCCGAGGTACCGGCTGCGTGGCACCTGCGCCGCCGCTTCGGAGAGCATGGCGCCCGCCAGCAGCGCGGCCGCGGCGTTCGAGAAGGTCCACGCGGCAAGCACCGCCGTGACTCCGGCATCGGCCGCGTACAACGCAGCGGCGGCGACGAGCATGATCGCAGGCTGCAGGATCGTCGCGATGCCGCTCGCGACGAAACGGCGCTGCGACTGCAAGACCGCGCGCAGGGCGGCGCCCTCGATCAGCGCCGCGGTCGCCGCCGGTAGCAGCCAGATGGATCGGTGGCCGCCGAACGCCCTGTCAACCGATATCAGCGCCGCGACGACCGCCACAGCGAGCGTGATGGCCGCGGCCGCGAGCGCCAGCGTGTGCGTGGCCGCGATGACGTCGCGGGCGGCGAGCTGTCCCTTGCTGACGAAATACACCGCTGCGTTTGCGATGCCGACACCCAGTACCATCTGCGCGAGCGTGGCCGACACGACGAAGAGGGCGTAGGCGCCACGGCCTTCGGGGCCGAGGAGACGGGCGACGAGCACCCCGGCGGCGAAGGCCAGCGCCCCATCGATGGCGTATGTGACGAGGACCGTGTTGACGTGGCGGAGGAAGCCGCCCGACACGACTGGGTTCGTCTCCTGCGGCGCGGCGACGCCGGTGGTCATCGCCGGATTGTAACGACCGGGAAGGCCCCGCCGTGGTACGATCTTGGCGATGCGAGGCATCGGCTATCGCGCTGCAGCAACGGCGTTCGTCTTTACTGGGCTCTGGTTCACCTTCGGGGTCCTGCTCTTCGTCTCTGGGCTGCCATCGGTGCTGGGCATCGGCCGTCCGATGTTCGTCCTCTGGCTGCTGCTGTTCTTCGTCATCCTCGGCATCAGCGGCATGATGCTCATCATCGCGTCGTTTAACGGCCTGTTTTCGCTGGGCGGCGGGCTATCGCGGCGCGAGCCAGCCGGGTACGCAGCCGCCCCGGCGCGCACGCGCTCAGCCGCTTCGCCTTCGCCGCCGCCACCGGCGCTCGGCGAAGGCCGCACCGGCCACGAACCGCCCTTGCCGTGGTCAGCATCGCCGTTGCCGGACCGCGGGCGACGGCCGCGGTAAGTGCGATGCCCTTCGTCCCCGCGGGCGATATCGACATTTGGTACGAGCGCAGCGGCGAAGGTACCGGACGGCCGACGCTCGTCCTGACGCACGGGTTCGCCGGGCCAACGGCATGCTGGCCGCCAATCATCGATGCCTTCCGTCGCGACTTCGACCTTGTGCTGTACGACGTGCGGGCGCATGGCCGCACGGGCATGCCCGCAGACCCGTCCGCCGTAACGCTGCCCCGATTCGCGGCCGATCTCGCTGCGCTCCTCGAGGGCCTCGGGATCGAGCGGGCGCACATCGGTGGCGTCTCGATGGGCGGGATGATCAGCGCCCAATTCGCGTGTGATTTCCCGGAGCGCGTGCGGTCGCTGCTGCTGTGCGATAGCACCGCCGGCAACGGCAAGGGCAGGGACGCTGAGGCGAACGAGGCAGAGACCCAGCTCGTCGTGGCGTTCGAGCGGATGGCGGCGATCGTCGAGCGTCACGGCCTGGCGGAACTGGTGCGGTGCGAGAATCGCTACCGCCGCGAGCGGGATCCATACGCACGGCTGGCCGTGTGTTCGCTCGATGAGCAGGATGAACGCAACCGTCGCAGCAAGGTCGAGCAGATGACTGCGGCGGGGTACCTCGCGGCGAACCGCGCGCTGCGCGAGCGGCCGGATCTCACATCGCGGACGCCGCGGCTGACGATGCCCGCGCTCGTGTCGTGCGGGGAGTGGGACATGTTCTACCCGTGCGCGCGGCGGGATGCGCGCCTCATACCCAACGCGCGCTTCGTGACCATCCGCGGGTCCGCCCACGCGACGCCTGACTACCAGCCCCATGCCTGGCACCGCGCGGTGTACGACTTCATCGACGCGGTCGAGCGCGGCCAGGACGTGCGGGGCACGATTCAAATCGCCGCGGGGGCTGGGCCGCGTTGATCGCGTCCCCGCAGGAAACAGAAGAGCGGCCGCCGAGGCCGCTCACGTTGCTGGCTGTTGGTAGCAGCGGTTGGATTCGAACCAACGACCTACCGATTATGAGCCGGTTGCTCTAACCCCTGAGCTACGCTGCCTCGACACGAGGAGAGATGGCGCGCTTGGCGGGACTCGAACCCACGGCCTCTACCTCCGCAGGGTAGCGCTCTATCCACTGAGCTACAAGCGCATGCGCGATCCTCCGGTGCGGCGTCGATGGTGCCGAGGGCGGGATTTGAACCCGCACGCCCTTGCGGACACTACGCCCTGAACGTAGCGCGTCTGCCGTTCCGCCACCTCGGCGCGTGCTCCCGGAGAGCCACCGGATTGTATCAGGCGGGACCGCCCGACGGCTACGGCCACCGCACCGTCACACCTCCAGCCGGAACCCCTGCCCGCGCAGCGTGACGATGTATGCGCGGTCACCGCCGGCCTGGACGATTCGCTCACGGACCCGGCGCACCAGTGCGTCGAGCGCTTCCTCGGAGACGCCTTCAGCGTGTGCATCCGGCCACACGCGCACCACCAGCTCGTCACGTGGCACGACCTTCCCGCGGCGCTCGTACAGGTAGGACAGCAGCCGGAACTGCTCGTTGGACAACGGCGGTCGCGCCTCGTGCCCGTTCACGAACACGCGCCTGGTGTCCACCTCGACGCGGAGCCGAGGCGGCGGTTCAGTCGTCCGCATTTCCGCAATGACGGGCGCTTCGGTCACCGGCGCAGGCACTGCGCCCGGCGCTGCCGGGGCGGCCGGAGCGCGCGGGCGGCGCCGGCGGACGACGAACACGCCGACTACGGCCGCGCCAGCCACCGTGGCCGCGATCGGTGCGACGATCACCGCGAGGAGGCGCGTGCTCACGCCGCCATCGCTGCCTACCTCCGTACGGTCCAATGATCCCTGCGGTTCGGGCGATGTCGTCGACGATCGCACGCGGATGGTGAGCGGTTCCGAGGCGATCCCGGCGACCGTTGCGGTTGCCGTGTACGTCCCAGCACCGCTGATGGGCGCGGCCACGCCCGCGACGCCGTCGACCGTGTTCGCCGAGATGGTCTGAGAGTGCCCGTCTTCGCCGGCGATCGAGAACGCGACGACCGTGCCGTCTGGCACCGGGTTGCCGTTTCGATCGTGAATGGGACCCGCGGTCAGGCCGACGACGCCGGCGTCGTCGATGGCGTTGGCGTCTCCGAAGACGGCGACCGTCAGCGCCTGATTGGGGTCCGGCTGCACCGACTGGTCCACGTAGTAACCGGCGCCTTCGACGTCGATAGGCGGGTGGCCACGCGGATTCAGATCGCCCATGAGCAGCGCGATCGCGGCGTCGATGGCACCATCGGTCTTGCTGTAGACGGCGAGGTACCCGGCGAGTTTGCCGATTTCGGTGCCGTCGAGCGGATACGGCTTGCTGAATGCGATCGCGAGGATGTTCGCATTGCGAAGCTCGAGCGGCAGGTTGTCGAGTAGGCGCTTTGGTGCGCGCGATACCGGCCGCCTCAGCGGGTTGTAGTCGGCAAGGGCGAGCACGATCCAGCGTGCCGAGCGGAGCGCCTCGCCGATCGGCGCGTTCGCCGGGTCGTCACGGCGCGTCAGCCATGCGTCGAGCTGGGCGAACGTGATGGTGCTGACGTCGCTGGCCGCGATGCGTTGCGCGCCGCCCGGCCCGTACCGCTCGAGAAGGCGACGCTGGATGGCGCCGCTCAGCAGGTTGAGCGGCGTGCCGTAGCACTCGAGCCAGCATTCGACGACGACGATGCGTTCGCCGGCGGCGGGGGGCCTGCCTGTGCGTGCCCTCAGGTCTTCGGCGGAGCCGGGAAAGATCAACGTTGCGGCGTCGTCGAAGAGCGGTTGGAGGTGGCCGGGGTCCGCCCCCACGGTTGCGTTTGCGGCCGCCACGTCGACGCGGACGTCGTCGATGGTCAGGTTGGGGTAGAGCGAGAGCTTCGCGCTGATCACGTGTCGCACCGCATCGTCGGCGCGACGGCGGAATGCCGGATCCGTCCGGTAAAGGTTCCGGAGCCGGACGATGGTGTCCTCGATCGTCGGCAGCTGGTACTCGCGCCAGCCCCGGTGCGCGTCGTCCGGGTAGAACCCAACGAGGGGGAGGACGTCGGCACCGGCCATGAGGGCGGCCCGGGCCACCTCGGCCGTCGGGAAGGGGTCCGACCCCTGCTGGGCATACCACTTGCGCAGTGCGGGGACTCCGAGAGCGTCGGCGATGAGCAGGTGGTCGCGCCGCCACGCCGCGAATTCCGGCAGCCCCATCAATTGGCCGAGCGCCGTCGGGTCGATGCTGACGGGTGTGTTCGGCGAATCGAGGTACTTGATGTGCGACACCATGATGGCATCGGCGACGCCGTCGGCGTCCTGGGCGTCGGCGCTCGCCGTCGCCGCAAACGGCTTGAGATCCGTCAGACGAAGCTGTTCGAGCGAGCGAAAGATCAGCGGCACCTCTTCGTCGGTACTGCGGTCGCTGCCGCCGTGCCCAGGGAAGTGCTTCGCGACGGCGAGGATCCGGTGATCCGAACCTTCATGGACGCCGCGGATGTAGGCGCGGCCCAGGGCGCCAACCCAGGCGGGCACGCCGCCGAACGAGCGGGTGCCGATGTCACCCCGCGGCTCTGCTCGCGGCTCCGCAAGGACGTCGACGACGGGGCCGAGCAGCATGTTGATGCCGACAGCGGAGAGCTCGCGGCCGAGTACCGTGCCGACGTCCTGCGCGCGCTGCTTCTTCCACGTCGCGCCGATGGTCATGTTGTTAGGCAGTTCTGTGAAGCCGCCGGTGAGGTTCGTCAGGGGATAGCCGTCGCCCTCGTTGTCGACGGCGACAAAGAGCGGCAGAAAGTAGGACGCGCCGTTCGCCGGGTCGACACGCGCCGTCGCTTCGAACGCGCGTTGTTGCAGTCCGTTGGCCAGCGTGGCCACCTCGGCGGCGGTTTCGCCGGCGTTGTCAATGTTGCCGTTGGTCGCGGAGATGAAGACGCCGCCGACGTGGTAGTCGCGGATCAGGGTCGCGATGTCCGAGGTGGGAGAGACGTCGCGGCCCTGCGGCACAGGTGGCGCGTAGTCGACGACGACAAGCTGCCCGACGATCTCATCGGGCGTCAGTTGGGCCACGATCCGGTCGACGGTCGTCCCCTGCGCTGCGGGCCGCCGCGCCGACGCCCCGGCGGCGCACAGGGCCAGTGCCAGAGCGAGCGCGACGAACGTCCCGCGCTGAATGCGGCCGGCGATCGTGTGCGACGGCGGGCGTCCGACGGGTGCGATGGTGCGCTGTCTCCAGGACAACGGATGTGAGGTGGTATGCGTTCTAACGCTGGCGGGGTGCTGCAGGTTAACGCGCGGGGCGAGATCGATACACACGCCGCCGCCGTGGGAGTGGTCACGCCGCTAGGCTGTCGGTATGGAGTGGCGCATTGGATGTTCTGGCTGGAGCTACCAGCACTGGCGCGGCAACTTCTACCCCGAGGGCCTCAAGCCGGATGCCTGGCTGGAGTACTACGCGGGGGTCTTCGACACGGTCGAGATCAACAACACGTTCTACCGGCTTCCGACTGAGGCTGCCGTCCGGTCGTGGCGAGAGCGGGCGCCGGAAGGGTTCCGGTACGCCGTGAAGGCCAGCCGGCTGATCACGCACCGCCGCCGGCTCGCCACCAGCGCCGCCGCGATTGACGTGTTCTTCGCTCGCCTGCTGCCGCTCGGTGAGCGGCTCGGGCCGTTCCTGTTCCAGTTCCCGTCGTTCCTGGAGCGCGACGACGAGGAGCTGAAGCGATTCATTGACCTCCTGCCCGCGACACCGGCCGGCTGTGCGTTCGAATTCCGGCACGCTTCCTGGTGGCGCGAGGACGTGTTCGACCTGCTCCGGGAACGGGGGATCATGTTCTGCATCTACCACGCGCGCGAGATGGAGACGCCCGTCGTTGCGACGGGCGACGGCCTGTACGTGCGCTTTCACGGCACAGCCGCCGGGTACGGCGGCGGCTACGGCCGCTCTCGGCTGGCATCCTGGCGGCAACGGCTGGCAGAGGCCGGACGAGGCTGCCGTACGGCGTGGGTCTACTTCAACAACGACGTGGGCGGCCAGGCGCCTCGCGATGCGCGGCTACTGCAGACGCTCGTTGGCGCGCGTCAGGCAGCGCGCAGCATTTCCGGCACCCGCGGCCGTCCGGCGAGCGCGCAGAACCGTTCGGCGTAGACGGCGGCGGCCCGCTCGGCGGGATACCGTTCGAGTGTATAGCGCGCGAACTCCTCGCCGAGCATGTGTCGCTGCACCGCCGGGAGCCGCAGGACGCCGTCCAGCGTCGACAGGAAGCTGTGGTCGTCCGGCGTCTCCACGGTGAAGGCGTTGCGTTCGTGCGCGAGCGCGGGCGCCGGTGAGGAGCAGCGTGCGACGACTGGTACGCCGCTGACAGCGAGCTTCAGTGCCAGCGTCTCGCCGCCGAGCGGAGGCGGGATCACGAACGCGTCGACGCAACGGGCGATGGCGGCGATCAGCTCTGACGTGACTGCGCCTCGGATTACTGAGATGCGGCCGCGGTGGTGCGGGCCGAGCGCGACGCTCGTCGCGCGGCGGCCGGGTGCGCCAAACAGGATGACGTGTGGTTCGCCGGCGGCATGTGGGACCACGGCGTCGCGGAACCATCGAAGCGACGTGGCGTCGGCCGGCCACGGCGCGGCAATCACCAGGCGACCGGGCAGAACCGTCCGAAGCGTGGCAGTGACGCGGCGGAGTACGCGCTCCCGAGGCGCCGGCAGCGGCTCTGCGAAGGCCGGAATAGGCGTCACGCACGCGTCGCGCGGTAGGTCGGGCGGGGCGCCATCGGCCGGCACAAACAGCTCGTCTGCGCGACGCCGCGCCCGGTGCGCCAGCCGACCGAGCGGCGAACGCCCCGTCCTTCCCGCGCCGACGGTCATCGTGACGGGTACCCCCCGGGGGAGCGCGAGCAGCGCGAACGCGTGGCGTTCGTTCCAGAGGTGGATGGCCTCGGCCTCCCCCGACCGCGCGGCACGACGGACGGCGAGTATCGCCGGAAAAAGGCTTGCCAGCGATGGCGAGGCCGCCTCGAGGACGACCTCCGTGTGGAGCGCCTTGGCGAGCCGACCAAGCGGCCCGTACGCGTCACGCGCCGCACCGAGCATGAGGACGCGTGGTCGAATGAGTCCGATGGCCTGCTCTCGTCGCACGCGCACACTATCGGCAGGTCGCGGCGGGCGGGCCATGCGGTGAATCCCGGAACAGCGCGCGAGGCATCCCCGGCGGCTACGAGGGAGGTTGCGGTGCCAGCGCCTCGGCGCGGAAGTGGTCCTGGACGAGCGATGCCGCCGCGGAGCGGGCATACGCTTCGGTCAATTGTCGTTGAACCTCCTCGACAGAGGCCCAGACGCGGCGTTGCCCGAACGGCCGATAGTAGATGCCCTCATACTCGCGCACGGCGCCCCCATCGGCGTCGAGTTCGTAGCGCACGGAGCGCCCGGACGGGCGGATGCAGAACATAGCGCGCGGCTGCACGCCGCCGAGCTCGCATTCGACGGCGCAATCGACGCCCTGCGCCCGGGCGAACTCGGCCACCTCCTGGAAGGCGGGCACGACGACTGTCTGAATCATCCTGCGAAATACCTGCGCCATCGGTGTGCGCACGCCGATAGCACCGCGACGCAGCTCGTACGTCTGTCGCGCATGCAGGATGCGAGCTTTCCAGTCCTCGGCCACAGGGCCACCCCTGTTTAGTATCGGCCAGAACAATGAGGTGCTATCAGGCCGACTGGCCAAGCGCCGGTGCCGCGAGTGACGAGCCGTCCCAGCCGGCCGTGAGCAGGTTTGAGATGGTCGCGGCGTCCCGCGGATACGTCAGGAGCCACCCTTCCCACGAGAGCGCCCTCACATCGCGCCGGGCGAGCTCGTCGAAGATCCGGTCGCGGGCACGTTCAGCAGAGAGCGCGTCCTGATGGGTGAGCAGGATGCCCACGCGCCCCGGACCCAGCGTACCGGCCAGGTCGGTGCCGCGGACGATGGCGGGCACGTGCGAGGCAGCCTCTTCCAGGGCGCGCGCGGCGCGTCCGGACGGCGCATCGGCCCGGAGCAGCAGCAGGCCGAACGGCTCGCCATAGCGCTGAGAGCGGTTCACCTCATCGAGCACGCGCAGCCAGAAATACCACGCCACGTGCAGCCCCGTCTTCGGGTCGATGAGCACCCAGGTCTCGTCCACGAATCCATTGTCGGCGGGGTACGCGTCCTGGTTCAGCGGCATGGGGCGTCCGTTGCCGCCGAAGACTCGGTGCCCTAAGCTCACGCCGATGCAACTACCACCGCTCGAGGCGAAGCGCCTGCGGTTCCCGCCTGGGCGCGTTGCCGTCCGGCTCTCCGACCAGCACCGGCGGGCGTACCGGCTGCTCTACGGCCGCTACGAGTCGTATTTGCAGGGGCTGCCCGTGTTGCGAGACCGGGATTTCGACGGGCGCCCCGTGCGCATGAGCGAAGCCGAGTTCGAGGCGCTGAAGCGCGGCTTCGAACGGCTGTCGGACGACGGGGTGGCAGCAGCGCCGCCGACACCGTTTCTCCGCCAGGAGGTGGAGAAGGAGCGGCTCTTCAAGCGGCTGCAGTTCCTCTCATAGACGCTTCGAATAGGAGGTCGACGAATGGGACGCAAGGACAAGGGCGGACGCGAGCCGAAGAAGCCTAAGCAGAACAAGGGCAAGTGAGAAGCGGTATCGCCCGTTTCCGACAAGCGGGTCGCGATTCTGTCTAGTTTCGCGCGTACGCGAAGCTTGCGTTACATTGTCGGTAGATATTTCGTCGCTCCCCGGCCGACGGTGGAGAGGACGCGAAGGGCCGACGATGGCAGGTTCGAGCATTCCGGCACAGCTACTGGCCGCGATCAAGGGCCGCAAGTTCACGAGTGTCGCACGTCTGTTCGCCAACCCGGTGGATTTCCAGGGTTGGACGCCAACCGGCCACTGGGTGGCGACTGACCCACAGACCGCGGCCCGGATCATCGAAGTCTGGTTCAGCCCGGGTGGTAGTGCTTCGACGATCACGTGGAGCAACGAGACCTCGACCACCAAGTTCGGGACGCTCGAGTATGAGATCGCGTGGCAGGCCCTGCCGGACGACCAGCCCCGGGTCCTGCGGCAGGCGTACATCCTCACGTTCAAGGGCGACAAGATCGCCGCGGCGCGCGTCTACTGCGCGGGCCTCCACACGGAGTTCCCGGAGGTCGACCTCGAGAAGCAGCGGCGCCAGAAGGGCTTAGGCGGGCTGAAGCCGCCGCCTTCGTCCCCGCGCGCCATCGCTGTCAAGGCCGTATAGCCGCACTACGCCCGCGCTGCCGCCTCCTGGTAAAGCGCGGTGACGCGCTCTGAGGGCTCCTCATCCAGTTCGTCGCGCAGCAGCTGCTTGAAGCGTCGGTAGTGGCGGACGGCGGCCATTCCATCGTTGAGCGCCAGGTGGCAGCGCATGATGCCGTAGGTTGCCGCTTCGCTGTACGGGTCCACTCCCTCCAGCGCGCGAAAGAGCGCCAGCGCTTCTTCAAAGGCGCCCGTCCGGAGTTTCCTCGCCGCGAGTTCGTTGAGCGCTTCGATGTACCGGTCCTCGAGCTCGCGCCGATACGGCTCCGTCCAGTCGCTGTATACGTTGGCGAGAAACGGCCCCTTGTACAGCGCGACGGCATCTTCGAGGCGCTGCGCGCGCGCGTCATCGTCCTTGGCCACGTCGGCCTCGAGCATCAGGCGGTTGAAGTCCTCGACATCGGAGCGGAAGATGCCGCGCGGGTTGAGCTCGTAGCCGCCGTCCGCGCCGCGTACCACGCACTCATGGAACAGGGCGCGGCGCAGACGATAGAGGCTGGAGTGGAAGTTGCTGTTGCACTTCGACTCGGGCAGGTCCGGCCACAGAGCGGCGAAGATCTCCTCCTTTGATACCGGCTCCTGCTTCATGATCAGGAAGAAGAACATCTCCTTGCTTTTCTCGCTGCGCCACTCCAGGTCGGACACCTGGCGTTCGCCGACGACGACGGACCCGCGCCCGAAGCACAGCGCGCGGACGGCCGGGAGCATGTCAGAGGATGTGGCGGCCTGTTCCGGCGTCCCGAGCGCGTCCGGGGGACGCGACACCTCCTCCATGATCGCCGCGAGCAGCGTCGGCGCGACGTGGCGAGCTGCCGCATAGTCGGCCATGGCGCGCGCGCGCCGCGCGTACGGCCGCAGGTGGCGGCGGTAGCCGAGCTGTTCGCACAGGGCAGCGGTGTGCTCGAGCTCGGCCATCGCGCGCCGTGGCTGGTGGCTTTCGAACAGCGCCCGCGCCTTGATGAACGACGCGAGCGAGAGGTAGTGGCGGAGGTCGGCGATCTCGAACTGCTTGGCGGCCGCGTCGAGCTGGCGGATCGCGGTTGCGGTGTCACCGCGTTCGAGGGCGATCTGGGCCTCGACAAGCGCGTGCATTCCGAGCCGGCGCGGCGGGTCGCCGCTCGCCGGTGCCACCGAGCGCGCGAGTTGTAGCGCCTCCTCGCCTTCGCCGCGTTCGAGTCGCGTGAGGGCGAGGCCCTCGATGATCTCCGTTTTCAACAACGAGAGGTGGAGCGATTCTGCGAGCGGCAGCGCCTGCTCGTACATCGCGACGCTGTCATCGTGCCGCCCGACGGCGCGATACGTCTCGGCGATCCCGGCCGTGATGTATGCCTCGGCGCGCGGGTCGCCGGTACCGCGGACCAGCCGCAGGCCGCGTTCGTAGACCTGCAGCGCCTGCTCGTACTCGCCGATTTCGTAGTACGTCATGCCGGTGTTGTTGAGGGTGAGGCCCAGGTCGTAGGTGTTGCCGGCGCGCTCGAACGCCGACTGGGCACGCTGCAGGGCACCGAGCGCTTGCATCGGCTCACCGCGCATGCTGTAACACTGCGCGAGCGTGCCGCAGGTGTTGCCGATGCCCTGGAGGTCGCCGACCTGCTCGAGCAGCCGGCGCGCCTCGTCAAGCTGTTCGACGGCCAGGTCGATGTTTCCGTTGATGGCGTGCGTCACGCCGATATTGCGGAGCACGTCGCCTACGAGCTGCGGGTCTTCGTCGTTGCCTGCCTCGAGCAGCGAGCGCGCTTCTGTGAACGTCGCGAGCGCCGCGTCGTTGAAGCCCTTCATCCGCTGGGTCTCGCCGCGCACAAACAGCGCTTGGACGACGCCGGCGTTATCGCCCTGCTCGCGCAGGCCGCGGACCGCCTCCTCGGCGAGGCGGAGGGCCTCGTCGAACTCCTTGAGTTTGAAGGCGGCGCGGGCACGCCAGGCGACGAGGCTCGGCCGGCGGGCGCGCGTCTCGCGCGGCAGGCGGTCGATCCACTCGGCGAGGGCGCGCGCCTGGCCTTGTTGCACCAACCTTGGCCCAATCTCTTCGAGGCGCTCGGCCGCCTCTTCCCACTCCTCCAGCTCGAACAGCAGCTCGATCGCCTCGTTGAGCATGCCGAAGCGCGCGAGCGTATCGGCCGCGTCTCGGCCTGCCTCCACGAAGCCGGGCGGGTCGTCGGCGCGGAACTGCTGCATCAGCAGCGAGCGCATGAGCTGGTGGCAGCGGTAGGTCGGCGGCTCCTCCGTGTGCTGTGTGATGAACAGCACGCGTGACGCGGCGTCCTTGAGGAGCCGCTCGCTGTCACGGCGCCCGGTAACGTCATTGCAGAGCACGGGCGTCCAGACGGGCAGTAGAGAGATGCGGCGGAGGAACGCCCGCAGCTCGTCGGGGATGTTCGCGAGCGCTTCACCATGGACGTAGTCGGCGAGCGACAGGCCCACGTTCGGGCCAGCGATGCTGCCGGCGCCGCCCGCGGCGCCCTCGCCGGCGACTTCGCTGCGCCGGGGATGTTCGCCGGGCATGCCCGCGCCGAGGATGAGCGCAGCGGCCCAGCCTTCCGTCTGCTCGAACAGCGCATCCGCCTCGTCTTCGGACACGGTGCGTCCGACGGAGCGCAGCAGCTCTCGTACCTCGGACGGCGTGAAAGCGAGGTCGGCGGCGCCGATCGTCGCGACCTCGCGGCGGGCGATGAGGCGCGAGAGCGACGGCACCGGCGGCCGCGTCCGCGACGTCATGACGATGTGCAGGTTCTCGGGCGCGCGCTCGAGCAGGAACGCGAGCAGCGTCATCACGTCTGCCGATCCGTCGACCGCGTGCACGTCGTCGAGTACGAGGACGGCGTAGTCATCGAGCCCAGCAATGGCGTTGATGACGACGGTGGCGACCGTGCGCGGTTGCCAGAAGCGCTCGTCGCCGAGCGGCAGCTCGACGCCGATGCGCGTCTCGATCGCCTCGGCGAGGGCGCGGGTGAAGGCCGGCAACTCGTCGTCCCAGCCGTCGAGTGAGAGCCAGGCGGCCGCGAAGTCGGTCGTCTGCAGCCAGTCGACGACGAGCGTCGTCTTGCCGTAGCCGGCGGGCGCGGCGATGAGCGTGCCCTTGCCGCCCACCGCGCTGTCGAGGAGCGCGTTCAGCCGCGGCCGCCGTACGATGTCGGGGCGGCGGCGCGGCACGGCGAACTTCGACGTCGCGACGCCCCGGGTCACGTCCCTTCGCCCTCCGCCGTCCACACGATGAGTATACGTGGGTGCGATGGCGCGCTGAGAGGCGGGTACCATCGGCGTGATGCTGCGGCGGGACAAGACGCAGGCAATGCGGGCGCTCGACGCGCCGGGCATCGCGTACGACGTGCGCGAGTACGACGCAGCCGGGGCGTTCCACCCGGCTGAGGAGGCAGCCGCGCTCCTCGGTGTCGATCAGGACACCGTATACAAGACGCTCGTCGTGCTCTGCGAGGACGGCGGCCGCAAGCCAGCTGTTGGTGATGGTCCCAGTGACCGACGAGATCGACCTTCGTGTGCTGGCGGCGAGCGTCGGCGCGAAGAAGCTGCGGATGGCGAGGCAGGCGGACGCGGAGCGGTTGACGGGCACACGCGTTGGCGGGATCTCGGCGCTCAGCGTGCGGGAGCCGCGCCGGTTCGAGGTGCTGCTCGACGAACGCGGAATTGGGCTGGAACGCATCCACATCAGCGCCGGCCGGCGGGGTGTGGACCTTGGTCTCGCTGTGCGAGACCTGATCGCGGTCGCCGGCGCCCTCGTGGTACGGACGTCCGCCTACTAGGCCACGACGCCGTGACGTTGGAGGAGCGCCTTGCAACGCAGGATGCCCTGGCGCTCCGGCAGGCGGTCGCCTTCGTACTCGATGCCGATGTAGCCGTGGTACCCGGCCTCGCGCACGATGCCGATCATGCGGCCGAAGTCGATCTTCGTCTCGTCCCCGCTCACGTCGTCGAAGTCGTAGCACTTGGCGCTGACCGCCTTCGCCCACCGCATGAGCCGGGCGACAGCGTCGTAGCGGTCGACGGTGTCGGGGAAGTTGCCAAAGTCCGGCAGCGTGCCGAAGCGCGGATGGTCGACCTGCTTCATCAGCGCGCTGAGCCATGCCGGGTCAGACGAAGCGCCCCAGTGGTTCTCGATGAGGACGTTGATGCCGGCCGGGTCGGCGTACTCGAGGAGCGCGAGGAAGCTCTCGGCACAGCGGTCGAGCGCATCCGGGTCGCCCTCCTGCGCGCCGGTGTTGCAGCGGATGGCCTGGCAGCCGAGGACGGCAGCGATGTCGACCCACTTGCGGTGGTTGCGTGCGGCCTGTAGGCGGCTCTCGCGTTCGGGGCCGGCCATGCTGCCCTCACCGTCGCACATGATCAGCAAGATGCGGACGCCGGCATCCTCGGCGCGCTTCCGTAGCTGCTTCAGGTAGGCGTGCTGCGGCGAGGGGAAAAACGTGTTGACGAGCTCGATGGCGCCGATGCCGAGCTCATGCGTCAGGTCCACCATGCCAAGCTGGTCGATCTCCTTTGTGAAGAACATGCGGTGCATCGACCAGGCGGCCAGCGAGATCTTCAAGTCAGCGGACATCGCAATTCCCTCCGGGCAGCTCGGCGCGACGGGCGCAGCGGGCGCCCGGCAACGTTACGTTACACTCTCGTCCGATGAGGCGGGTGCTCGTCTTCGAGGCGCACGGCGATGACATGGAGTTTTTCGCCGGGGGCACCGTCGCGCGGTTTGCGGACGCCGGGTACGAGGTGACGCTTGTCGTGGCGACGGACAACGACAAAGGCTCGTTCGAACTCTCCGCCGACGAGCTGCGCGCCGTGCGCGACCGTGAGCTCGAGGGCGCGGCGGCAGTGCTCGGCATCCGGAGGGTCATCGCCCTCGGATACTCCGACGGTGATCTGGCGTACGATGCGCCACCGCGCGAACTGCGCGGGCGCTTCATGCGGATCATCCGCGAGGTCCGCCCCGATATCGTCATGACATGGGATCCGTTTGCGCCGTACGAAGGGCATCCGGACCACCGTGCCGTTGCCACGGCTGCCAACGAGGCGGCGCACTTCGCGCACTTCCCGAACTTCTACCCTGAGCAGCTCGCCGATGGCCTCGAGCCACACTACGTCGGTGAGCAGTGGTACTTCGCGAAGTCGCCGCGTGACCAAAACAAGTTCATCGACATCGACACGACGATTGAGCGAAAGATCGACGCGCTGTGCAAGCACGAGGCGCAGATGGTGTTGACGGTGATGGACATGCAGCACGGGCTACGTGCGTCGGGCCTCGATGTACCGTGGCTGCGCGACCTCGATCCGCACGATTACCGCGGCGTGATCGACAGGCAGATGCGCGCTGCCGGGCGCGCCGTCGCGAAACGCGCCGGCCTGTCGTGCCAGTACGCAGAGGGCTTCCGTCGTACGCGGTTCGGTGGCATCGAGTCGTTGGCGGAGGGACAGGCGATTGCGGAGGACGTCTGAGTGAAGCTCGGTTGCAGTTCCGTGTCGTACGAGCAGGCGTTCGCCGACGGCACGCTTGACCTCTTCGGCTGGCTTGACCACTGTGCTCGCGAGCTCGAAGTCGATGGGGTCGAGTTCGTCGATGCGCACTTGCCCACGGCGGACCCGGCGTTCCTGCGCGAGCTCAAACGGCGTTGCACGGAGTTGCAGCTCGTCGTCGCGTCGTTCGCCGTCACGAGTGACATCGCCGGAGCGTCCGACCGCGCGGCGGAGCTGGACCGCGTCCGGCGGTGGTGTGACGCGGCCGCATTTCTCGGCGCTCCGGTGGTGCGCGTATCAGCAGGCCGCGTGCCAGTGCCGGCCGTAGAGGCGGGTCTCGTACCGCGGCTGCTACACCGCATCATCGGCCAGCCGCGCCCGAATGCGCGCCGGATCTGGTCGGACCTGACGTTCTCACTCCGCGATCTCGCTGACCACGCCGAGGAACGGGGCGTGATGGTGGCCGTCGAAAACAGCCGCGCCGGCCGCATCGTCGGTACCGCGCTTGCGCTCGACCAGTGTGTGCGCGACGTGGGCTCGCCCTGGCTCGCGGTCGCGCTCGACCCGGCAGACCTCGGCACCCGCGTTGGTATCGAGGCGGCGCTCGAGCGGACGGTGCTGGTCAGCGCGCGCATACGGCAGATCCGCGACGACGGGAGCGACCCGCACGCACATTGGCCCGGCCTGCTGCAATTGCTGCGGCTGGGGCACTACGGGGGATTCGTGCACCTGCGCTACGAAGGGAGCGAACCGGCCCTCACTGCCGTGCCACGCGCGGCACGCTACCTCCGGGGGCTCATGCTCTTGCTCGCGCGTCAGCAGCTCTTGCAGGGGCCAGACCCCGAGGACGGGTCCGGCGCCGCTGACGCGGCCGCCGCCGAGGTACGACTCGAGCAGTTTCGTCGGGCGGAGGCGTCATCGCGCCGATGACCATCCGCGCTGTCATCTTCGACCTCGGACATACGCTCTGGGACATCACGCCGCAACCCGACGCGTTGCGCACGGCCTACGAGGAAGCGCGGGCGCTGATCTGCAGCCGGCTCGGCCGCGACGACCTGCCGGCGGCTTCGGCGCTGCAGGACGCAGTGCGCGATGCGTTGCGGGCCGCGGCCGAGACGTACTTCATGGGCGCGGCGCGCCTGGATCAGCCGCCGACGTCGACATGGGTACGCCAGGCGTGCGCCGCGCTGGGCCTCGAACTCGACCGCGCGCTGATCGATGAGCTGACGCCGCCGCTGTTTGCGACGGAGATCGACGGTCTGGTGTGCGCGGACGGTACGGTAGAGGCCGTTGCCGCGCTTGCGGACGCTGGCTACGCGCTCGGATGCGTCACAAACACGCTCGCGGACGGACGGGCGATCCGTGCGATGCTGCGCCGCTACGGGTTCGAAGAGCTGATGTGCTCGGTCGTGGTGTCGTCGGAGGAGGGGTGGCGGAAGCCGCATCCGTCGCTGTTCGAGAAGGCGCTCCGGGATGTTGGGGCTGCCGCATCCGAGGCGGTCTTCGTCGGCGACAGCCCGCTGCACGATATCGGCGGCGCCAAGGCCGTCGGCATGCGGGCCGTGCTCACGACGCAGTACGTCGAGCGGCCACCGGTGGCCGGCGTGCCCGCACCGGACGCGCGGATCACACATCTGCGCGAGCTGCGGGACCTGGTCGCCGTGTGGTAGCGGCGCGCGTCAGGGTTCACCCGGATTTTTCTCCGAGACCGGTCGGCCGGCGTTAACCAGCGGCCGGCCGTTATCGGGAGGCGCCCGAATTGTTGGCGTCGGTGCTCGCGCGCACAATGGCCGCGCAACAGATGCCGAGGCTGTGAGGGCGTGATGACGACGATCTCCTGGGTGCGGACGGTGCGGGTGATGGCCGGCCTGGCGCTCTGCGCCGCAGGCGTCGCGGCGTTCTTCGCGCGGCCGGGTGTGGCGCTTGCCCATCACGTCACCGTCACAGAATGGGGCGACTGTTCCGGCTGGCTTGTGCGCGCCGAGTATATCGGCGGCGCTGACGACCGCATGGTCGTGGTCGACGTGACGATCAACGGCGAGGTGGTGCAGCAGACGTTCTACTTCGACGACGCGCCGGGGCACATCGGGCACCAGGATTACTGGCTGCTGTTCGAGCGCACTGGCAGCGGCGCGGTACAGGCCTTCGGCACCGTCGTCATGTATGCTCCGGACGGCGGTGCGTACACCGACGTCGTGGACACCGACGACGTTGGTCTCTCGCTCGAGTGCGAGGCCGCCACCGCGACGCCGACGTCGTCGCCTACCACAACACCGACAACGGCCGCCACCCCAACGCCGACCCCGGAGGCGCCGAGCACGCCGAGCCCCGTCCCGACGGCAACGGCCACGCAGGCACCGACGGACACGCCCGAGCCGACGGAGACGCCGTTCCGCGAGGATGTGACGCCGCTCCCTTCCCCGACCATCACGGCGACGGCGACGGCATCGTCGCCGACTCCGGCCGCCCACACGCCGACCGCCACGCCGAAGGGCGCCATGACGCCGACGCCGACCGGCGACACCACGACGGCGCTCATGACGCCGACGTTCGTGGACAGCGTGCTCGGCATCACGCCGACACCGCGCGGCTCGGACACGGCCGGCGGTCCGCCGCCGCGCACCGGCAATGCCTTCCCGAGCACGGGCACGGGCACCGATGCACGCTCGACGGCGTGGGCGTTCGCGGGCCTGCTGTTCGCGGGTGTAGGGTTGGCGCTCGCGTCGACCGGGCTACGGCTGCGCGGCGAGCAGCGCTAACGGCGTCCGCGCACGGGCGCGCGGCGCTGGTAACGGCCCGGTCGCGCGCGCGGCCGTTCGCCGAGGGAACCGTACGACGACTGCGCGAACTCGTGGAGCGCCGACTGGTCGTCGAGCATCGCCTTGCGGAGCTCGATCACCTGGTCGCGCAGCAGCGCTGCCTTCTCGAACTCGAGCGACTTCGCGGCCGACTTCATCTGCGATTCGAGGTCGCGCACAAGCCGCGCCATCTCGTCCTTCGGGAGCGTCTTGACGTTGTACTCGACGCGCTGCTCGGCGACCTTCTTGATCTGGTCGGTGATGTCGCGGATCGCCTTCGTGATGCCTTCCGGCGAGATGCCGTGCGCTTCGTTGTACGCCTGCTGGATGGCGCGGCGCCGGTTCGTCTCGTCGATGGCGTACCGCATCGAGTCCGTCACCTGGTCCGCGTACATGATGACGCGACCGTCCACGTGGCGCGCCGCGCGGCCGATCGTCTGCACGAGCGAGCCGCCGGACCGCAGATAGCCCTCTTTATCGGCGTCGAGGATGCAGACGAGCGAGACTTCGGGCAAATCGAGGCCCTCACGCAGCAGGTTGATGCCGACGACCACGTCGTACACGCCGAGCCGGAGGTCGCGCAGGATCTCGATGCGTTCGAGCGTGTCGATCTCGCTGTGGAGGTAGTGCGTGCGCACACCCATCTCCTGCAGGTAGTCGGCGAGGTCCTCGGCCATGCGCTTGGTCAGCGTCGTCACGAGCGCACGCTGGCCCTGCTCGACACGCTGCTTGACCTGGTCGAGCAGGTCATCGATCTGGCCACGCGTCGGCTTCACCTCGATGATCGGGTCGAGCAGGCCTGTCGGCCGGATGACCTGCTCCACAACCTGCGAGCTGACTTGCATCTCGTAGGGGCCGGGCGTCGCCGAGACGAAGATCACCTGGTGGATGTGGCGCTCGAACTCCTCGAAGTTCAGTGGCCTGTTGTCGAGGGCGGACGGCAGCCGGAAGCCATAGTCGACCAGCGTCTGTTTGCGGGCGATGTCCCCGTGGTACATGCCGCGCACCTGTGGCACCGCGATATGCGACTCGTCGATGAACAGCAGGAAGTCGTCCGGGAAGTAATCGAGCAGCGTCCATGGCGTGCTGCCGGGAGGCCGGCGGGCGAGGTGACGGCTGTAGTTTTCGATGCCCGAGCAGTAGCCGGCCTCGCGCATCGTCTCGAGGTCGTAGTTCGTCCGCTCCTCGAGGCGCGCGGCTTCGAGAATCTTGCCCTGACGGCGCAGGTAATCGAGCTGCTCCCGCAGCTCGACCTCAATGTCGTGAATCGCCTCGTCGAGTTTCTCGCGCGACGTCACGAAGTGCTTCGCCGGGTAGATGTCGATGGAGTCCCGCTCGCGCAGCAGCTCGCCGGTCAGCGGGTCGATCTCGATGATGCGCTCGACCTCGTCGCCGAAGAAGTCGATGCGGACGGCGAGCTCCTCGTAGGACGGTTGGATGGTGATAGAGTCGCCGCGCGCGCGGAACTTGCCGCGCACGAGGTTCATGTCGTTGCGCTCGTACTGCATATCGACGAAGCGGCGCATGATGCGGGCGCGGTCGAACTTCTCGCCCTTGCGCACGCGGACGACGAAGCTCTGGTACTCCTCAGGCTCTCCGAGGCCATAGATGCACGAGACGGAAGCGACGATCAGGACGTCGCTGCGCTCGAACAGCGCGCGCGTGGCGGCGTGACGGAGCTTGTCGATCTCCTCGTTGATATCGGCGTCCTTGGCGATGTAGGTGTCCGTGCGCGGGATGTACGCCTCGGGCTGGTAGTAGTCGTAGTACGAAACGAAGTACTCGACGGCGTTCTCCGGGAAGAACTCCTTGAACTCGGCGCAGAGCTGCGCCGCGAGCGTGCGGTTGGGCGCTAGCACGAGGGTCGGGCGGTTGTACCGCTCGATGACGTTCGCCATCGTGAATGTCTTGCCGCTGCCCGTGACGCCGAGAAGTGTCTGGGCACGGTCGCCCCGGCGCAGGCCGGCGGCGAGGGCGTCGATGGCGTACGGCTGGTCGCCGGTCGGTCGGAAGTCAGAAACGAGCTTGAAGTCGGGCATAGCGGACGCGGATGGCGCCAAGTCAGGATAACAGGCGGGCGTCTCGCGACTGGAGCGCCCAGTTGGCGACTACTGACGCACGCCTGTCAGCAGGTGCCTACGAGCGTGGCGCGGGGCGCCGCGCGACGCTTGGCTCGCCCAAACGCGGTGGCATGCGGTGTGACGCCACACCTCCAGCGCGACCCGAAGCGCCCGCAGGCGCAGCTGCCGGAGGACTCGATCGCGTAGATTGCCGAGGACCGCTGCCGCGCACAGGCGATCAGCATCCGCGTGCTGAAGGCGACACTGGCGGCCAGCAACAGCCGAAGACCGACCAGCCGAGCGATTGACCGGGGTCCGGGCGGATGGAGCCGAGCACGATCGGGCGGGACGGCACGCTCGTGCTCGGCATCAATGGCAGCGCTTCAGGCGGTCGGCGACGTTGGTGTCGGCAGGCCGACGAGGCGCCGCAGGCCGGCGACCTCGCGCGCGGTCAGTGGTCGCGTGACGCCAACGGGCAACCGGCCGAGGCGGACCGGTCCCACACGCACGCGCACGAGGTCCAGTACCGGGTGTCCGACGGCCGCGCACATGAGGCGCACCTGTCGCTTGCGCCCTTCGTGGAGCACGAGCCGCAGCCACGCCGTGCCCTCCGGGGCCCGCTTGCTGGCGGGAGCGCGCAGGCGCTCGACACGCGCGGGCGCCGTCTGCTCGCCGTCAACGATCACGCCCGTACGCAGCCGCGAGAGCGCTCGCTGAGGCGGGATGCCGCGCACGAGCGCCAGATACTCCTTCTCGACCTGCCAGCGCGGATGCGTGAGGCGGTGCGCAAGTTCGCCGTCGTCCGTAAACAGCAGCGCGCCTTCGGTGTTGAAATCGAGCCGGCCGACGGGCACGACGGACTGTGGCGTGCCGGGCGGCAGCAGCCGCATGACGGTCGGCCGGCCCTGCGGGTCGCGCACGGTCGTGACGTAGCCGCGCGGCTTGTGCAGAAGGAGGTAGGTATGCTGCGACCGCAGCTCGATCGGCCTGCCATCCACCTCGATCCTGTCGCTGGATGCGTCTGCCCGGCTGCCGAGGGTGGCCAGGGCGCCGTTGACCGACACGCGTCCCTCGCGGATCAGCGCTTCGACCGCCCGACGCGAGCCGTAGCCCGCGCGCGCAAGGAGCTTCTGCAGCCGTTCGCTCACGGGTGGCGGTGCAGGCGCAGACGTGAGGTGAGGGCCGGCGCCGCACGCCACGCGAGAACCGAGACGAGCATCATGCCCGAACCGGCGAGGAGCGCCCACGGGAGCCAGCCGAAGTGTCCGCTTGCGCCGGATGGCGATGCGAGCTGCTCCGGCGACGCCTTGTCCGGGGCTATCGAGCGCGGCGCGATCGGTGCTCCGGGTGAGGGCGATTCGTTATCGACCCAGTCGTCTGCGGTGTCGCGGTCGAGCCCCGCTTGACGTCGCTCGATCGAGTGGCCCGCCGGCACATGGTCGACTGGCGGCGCAAACGCTGACGCGTCTTGGCCCCATGAGACCGCGTCGACGACGCGTCCATCCGGCGCCACGAGCATGACACGGTCGCCGTCGTTACCGAGAGAATTGCCGATGCTGCCATCGACGAGGGCGAGCAGGCCCGCGAAGCCGGGATAGCGAGCGGTGAAGCCAGCGTCAGGCGATATGACGACGAAGGCGTGTGCCGGAACGCTGAGTTCCGGCAGGACATCGGCGGCGCGGTTGTCGGCCAGCTGCCAGCCCGCCAGCGAGACCGCCGTGTCCTGGGCGTTGTACAGCTCAACCCACTCAGCTGTAGCGTCGCGCTTGTCGCCGTCAGGGTCATACAGCACCTCGTTGATGCGCAGGCCGATCGTGGTGCTGCCGCTCGTCGCCGGTAACGGTGCGTCATGCGTCGCGCCGCCACCACGCGTCGCGCGCCGCGTGTTCGCCGGCGATGCCTCGGCGGCACCGGCATCCCCAGGCGCGATCGCGGCCGGCGTGGCGATGGCGGGCTCACCGATCTCGCGGCGATCCCAGCGGGCGTCGTCGACGGTGATCGCGGCCGGCGCATTGCTCACGGGGTCGAGCATGACGCGCAGCTTCGCCGACCGCGCGGAGGCCGGCGCGCGTACCGGCCCGGTCGTGAGTTGCCGGTATTCGCCGGACGGGCTCTCGAGTCGCGCGGTGGAGTCATCCGTCCCGATCGCACCCCCCGAGCCGTCTTTCGACTCGTACCAGGAGACGCGCAGGAACGCGGATGCGACCGCGGGATCATCGGCCAGAAGCCATGCGCTGAATTCATACCCACCGCCGGGGTCGACCAGCAGCGTCTGATAGAGCCACTTGCTCGCCGTCGTCGCGCTGCGCAGCTCGGCTGCGTGCGCTCCGCCGTGCGCGTCGCTGCTCGCGACGACGGCGCCGCCGTACTTCGACCAGGCGGCAGGCATTCCTGTTTCATCCCAGCTCTCGAAGCCGCCGTTCTCGAGGCCGGTCGCGATGACGTTTGCCGTATCGGGCGTTGGCGTCGCCGACGATCGCGGCGTGGGACTTGGCTGGGGCGAAGGACTGGTGCCGGCGCTCTGGACGGTCGGCGTGACAGGCGTCGGCGTTGGTGTGCGTGTGGCCGGCGGCGGACCGAAGAACGACACGTCATCGAGCCATGCGACGCCGCCGCTGCCGACAAGCTGGAGCACGACGTCGGATGTGGCGGTCATCGTCGTGTCTGCCGCAATGGTGAACCACGCGTTCGGCTCCGGCGGGATCTCGAAGTCGCATCCAGCAGCGCAGCGGTCCGACGGCGTCACCTGCAGTCGAAGCGCGCCGTCGGGCGTCGGACCCTGGCGCACGGCGCCGCGCAGCCGGTACGTGCCGGGGGCAACATCGAACAGCGTCTGTCTGACGAGGTAGCCGCCAGATGCTTCGACGCGCAGGCTGCGCGCACCGTCTGCCACGATGTCCGCATCAAGGGCGAGCGTCGCGCGCGATGACCAGGGCGCGACGCTCGCGTCCTCAAACGAGCCGTTGATGACGTGCTCGACACTGGTTACGCCCAGCGACGACGACGCGCCGGCCGCCCATGCGGGAACGAGTGCGATGGCGCACGCGGCGAGGATGAGGACTGTTGTGTGGCGCGTCATGGCACGCCGTCGGTGCGCTGCTGCCCGGCCCGGGCGTCCTGTGCGGTTGTCAGGTACGGCGGAGGATCCGCACGCGCCGGAGCATCACCGTCTCGGTGATGATCTGTGCCTCGTCGAAGAGGCCGTCAGTCGTCCGCGGCCGTCGCCGTGTGGTCGGCTTGCGAGCAGGCGTCAGCAGTCCGCGCACGGCGCGCCGCAGCAGAAACTGGCCGATCGTGCCGGCCGCCATGACCGCGGCGCCCTTGACCACGGGTGACGCCTGAGGCCGCCAGAGCGTGACCGACGTCTCCTGGCGTGTCGTGGGCAGCAGTGCGTCATGCGCGGGCGTCCCGCACGAACGGCAGAAGTTGTCGTCGTCGTCAAGTGGATGGGCGCAGGCGCTGCAGGTCGACATAGCCATGGGAGCCTGATCCTACCCGCGGCTTGCGCACTCCGCAATTGACGTAGGGCGGCTGGAATCGCAAGCTACGCGGCCGGCGCTGCCGCCGCCCGCTCCACCGCCGCCGTGAGATCGAGTGGCGCAGCGAGCGGAGCGCCGGCGGCGTCGACGATGCCCTCGGGTGTGAGCAGGATCTTGCCGACGGCCAGGAGCCGCAGCGTCTCGACGAGGAGCGGCAGTTCGCGCGCGGCGCCGCGCCGGCGGATCGCCTGGAAGAGGCCGCAGGCCTCGCCTTCCTCCGCGCGCACGGACTCGATGCCGCGGCCGTCGATGGCCTTCCATGCCGGTGCGAGCGCCTCGTCGTCGATCGGGAAGGTGCAGTAGCTCACGATCGGCCCGGCGTCGAGCTCGAGCGTGCCGAGATGGATGCGGACGCCGCTGTGGTCCGCACGCGTCGCGATGAGCTCCCAGATGACGTCCTGCCACGTCCCGGCGGGGCCGTCGGGAGCAGCGGGATGCAAATTCAACAGCGGGCGCAGGCGCACGAGCGGCTCGGTGGCGATGAGCATGTATCCGGCGAGCACGCCGATGTCCCATTCACGCGGCCCAAGCGCCTCTGCGACCGCATGGTCGTACTCGGTCCGCCAGGCCGGCAACGGTTCGCCCTTTCGAGCTGGCCGAGCCCCGCGGGCCTTGCGGAACTCGCGGTCGGAGAGCGTGACGAGGTCGATGCCGAGCGAGCGTACGAGTGCGAAGAACGCGTCGCTGCCTTCGTGCTCGCCTTCGCCGCCGTTCGAGAAGACGAACGCGATCTCCGCATCGAGATCGCCTCGCTCGATGGCAGCCGCGCATCCGCGCAGCAGGTTGCGCGAGCCCTCGCCGCGGCCCGTGGAGAACCAGCCGACGCGCAACCGTCGGCCGGGCCGCCCGCCCCGCTCAGTCATCGCCCGCCTCGTCCAGGTCGGCAAACGCGCTATCGGCGGCGCCATCCGCCGGCCCGTCGCTTCCGAACCGCTGCTTCAGGCGCGTGATCCGGACCTCCGCCTCGGCAAGCCGCTCCTGGCATGCCGTCGCCAGGCGCATGCCCTCCTCGTACGCCGCGATCGCCTCCTCGAGCGACAGGCCGCCTTGCTCCAGTCGCGCGACTGATTCCTCCAGCCGGCGGTACAGCTCCTCGAATGACTCGCGTTTGGTGTCCTTCGTCACATCACACCCGTTCCTCGGGCATCGTGAACAGGGGCGCCTGCGGGCTCGGGATCGCCTTGCGCTTCCGCGCGGCGCGCACGGCGCTGGCCTCGCCGGCGACGGCCTGGAACGTGCCGTCCTTGACCCGGATGCCGAGCCGATCGCCGCGGCGCGGCTCGCGGACGCTCGTAACGACGTGTGTGCCGCGCTGGACGATCGCGTATCCGCGGTCGAGCGTCGCATACGGGTCGAGCGCCTTCAGCCGCCAGACGCAGGTGCCGGTCTTATGCGCGCAGCTTTCGCGCTCTCGCTCCACCAGCTCGAAGCCGCGACGGACGCGGTCGTCGACCCGCTGCCGCCAGACGTTCACGTCCGGTATGCCGCGTCGGAGGCGCTCGCGTGCAAGCCCGATGGCGTTGCGGCGACCCTCGGTGATGCGGGCGAGCGCCCCCTCGCAGCGGCGCGCCGCGAGCGCAACGGCATGCGCGAGCTGTGCGCGGTCGGGCGTCACGAGTTCTGCCGCTGCCGATGGCGTTGTCGCGCGGTGATCCGCGACGAAGTCGGCGATCGTGACGTCGATCTCGTGGCCGATCGCCGAAACGACCGGGTGGGTTGAGCCGAAGACCGCGCGCGCGACGCGCTCGTCGTTGAACGCGGACAGCTCCTCGAGGGCGCCGCCGCCGCGGGCAAGGATGACCACGTCGACGTCGTCGCGCGCCGAGAGGGCGGCGAGCGCCTCGGCGATGGCCGGCGCCGCCTCCGGGCCCTGGACCGGCGCCGGCGCGAGCATCAGCCGCGCCAGCGGCCAGCGGCGCTCGACGACGCGCCGGATGTCGTGGAAGACAGCGCCGCTCGCTGACGTGACGACGCCGATGCAGCGTGGATAGGGCGGCAGTGGCCGTTTTCGCGCCTCTTCGAAGAGGCCTTCGGCCTCGAGCTTGGCGCGCAGACGTTCGAACTCGAGTTGGAGCGCGCCGGTGCCCTCGGGCTGCACGAAGTCGACGACGAGCTGGAGGTCACCGCGCGACTCGTAGAGGGACACGCGGCCATGGGCGATGATCGCATGGCCTGGCTCGATGAGGCGGGCGGTCGATGTGCGGACATAACGGCTGGCGAAGAACACGGCACGGAGCTGCGCGTTCTGGTCCTTCAACGTGAAGTACACGTGGCCGGAGCTCGGCCGGCTGACGTTCGAGACCTCGCCGGCGACCCACACGCTCGAGAGGGGCGCACTCGACTCGATCAGCTCCTTGAGGATGGCCGAGATCTCGCGGACGGCGTAGACGCGCTGCACGCTCGCAGTGTCGAACACATGCGCGGATCAGCGCAATGCCAGCCTATGCGCGCTCCTGGTACTCCCCCGTCGCGGTGTTCACGCGAATCTTCTCGCCCTCGTTCACAAACAGCGGTACCTGCACCACGAGCCCCGTCTCAAGCGTCGCCGGCTTGGTCGCGCCGGTCGCCGTGTCGCCCTTCACGCCTGGCTCGCACTTCGTGATGGTGAGGACGACCGAGGCGGGAAGCTCGATACCGATTGGCTCATCGCCGAGAAAGAGGACGTCGCAGGTACCGTTCTCCGGCAGGTAGTAGCGGGCGTCGCCGACCTGGTCGAGCGTGAGTGGCACCTGGTCATACGTCTCGGTGTTCATGAAATACATGATGTTGTCTTCGGCGTAGCTGAACTGCATCGGCACGCGGTCGACGCGGACGCGTGGCCACTTCTCGCCGGCCTGGAACGTGCGCTCGATGATGTCGCCGCGCCGGACGTCGCGCAGCTTCATGCGCATCTGGGCCGAGCCGCGGCCCATCTTGATGTGGTTGAAGTCCATCACCTGGTACACGCGCCCATCCAGCTCGATGGTCGCCCCCTTCTTCATGTCTCCAGTCGAGATCACTCCGTCGTTGCTCCTTATCGCGTCGTAAACCTGACGATGATGCGCGCCGGCGTGTAGGTTATCCGACGAACCGCAGCTTCGGTGCCTTGCTCATCACGCGTGGCTTGCCGTCCTCGAGCACCACCATGTCCTCGATGCGGACGCCGCCCCAGCCGGTGATGTAGATGCCGGGTTCGATCGTGAACACCATGTTGTCCTGGAGGACGTCGGTCGACGTGCGCGCGACGCGCGGCGCCTCGTGTACCTGGAGGCCGATACCGTGGCCCAGCCCGTGCCCGAACGTCTCGCCGTACCCGGCCTCCTCGATGATGCGGTGGGCGATCATGTGGCATTCCTCGCCGGTCATTCCCGGCTTGACCATCTCCTCCGCGGCGAGCTGCGCCGTCAGGACGATGTCGTAGATCTTCTTGAACTGGTCGTCCGGCTTGCCGAGGAAGATCGTGCGCGTCAGGTCGGACATATAGCCGCCGACGTTGCAGCCCATGTCGATCACGACGCCCTCGCCCGCCTGAAGCGCCCGCTCGCGTGGGTAGGCGTGCGGCATCGCGCCCCACGGACCGCCGGCGACGATTGTGTCGAACGAAAGCCCATCGCCTCCGTGCTCGCGGATGTACTTCTCGATCTCCCAGGCGACGCGCTTCTCCGTCCATCCGGGCTCCATGCGCTCCGCGACGTACGTGCACGCCTGGTCGCCGAGGTCGACGGCGCGTTGGAGCGCCTCGACCTCGGCCGGCTCTTTGAAGAGGCGCAGACCTTCGACGAGGTTCGTCGTCGGCACCAGAACCGGTCGCTCCAACTCCGGAAGGGCGGCCAGTGCCTTCTTGAAGGCCTGGTACGTCGAGACGGTCATGTCGCCCGCCTCGATGGCGACCTTCTTGCGCGCCAGGCCCGCGAAGAGCCCGGGCACCCAGTTCTCGAAGCCGGCGACGACCTTGTGCAGGCGAAACGTCGGCGCCTGTGTGGCGCTCTGCTCGTAGTACCGGAAGTCGGTCGCGATGATCTGTCCTTCGGGTGTGATGAGGAGGTATCCGGCGGATCCGGTGAATCCCGAGAGGTAGCGCCGGTTGAAGGCGTTCGAGATCAGCGCCGCGTCGAGATCGCGCTCGGCGAGCGCGGCGCGCAGGCGTGTCAGGCGGTCATCCATTTCCAACCTCAATCCATCGTCGCTGCGTCGTTAGTCAGCGCCCATGATGATGTGGGCAAGCGCCTCGACCGCCAGCTCGTACCCGTGCGCGCCGAGGCCGACGATAATGCCAGCGGCCACCGGTGAGAGCAGCGATTCGTGCCGGAACGCTTCGCGCTTCCAGACATTGCTGATGTGGACCTCGATGGCCGGCAGGCCACAGCTGGCGATGGCGTCGCGTAACGCCAGGCTCGTATGGCTGTATGCGCCTGCGTTCACGATCAGGCCATGGGCCTCTGGCGCCTCGTGCTGCAGCCAATCGATGAGTTCACCCTCGCCGTTGGCCTGAAAGGCGCGAAGCTCGAATCCGACACCCTCGGCCCGTCGCCGGACCGTCTCCTCGATGTCCGCGAGGGTGGTCGTGCCGTAGATATGCGGTTCGCGGGTGCCGAGCTGATTCAGATTCGGGCCGTTCAGCAGGAGGAGGCGCATCGCGCCATTGTAGCTTCCGATGGCCACAGTGCCGAGCGACGTCCATATAGGGCGGCTTCGGATATGCCGAACATCAAGTGGGAAGCGCGGCCGGGCTTCCGTCCGTTGTTCGCGCGCGTGGCATATCTAGAGCGTGCGGGGGCCCATGGGCAAAGACGTCGACGAAGACCTGATCGAAGCGACAATTCGCCGGGTGCAGGAGCAGGCTGCCCGGGCGGCCGCCTCAGCCGAGGTGCCGCTGGAGCTTGGTGATGGCGGCGACACCCCTAGCGGCGCGCAGGCCCTTGACGGTCAGGTGCCGGCAGACGACCTGTCCGGCGCCGGTCCCGAGGACCACATCGAGGCGGCGGTCCGCCGCGTTGCCGCTGCCAAGGCCGAGCGCGAGCTCGCGCCCGAGCCCGCACGCGCTCCGGTTGAGCCAATCGTCGCCCCTGTGGACATAGCAGCGCCGCCGGAGGCGCCCTCGGCCGAAGAGGACGACCCGTTCGAAGTGACCCGGCGCCGGTTCGCTGCCACCCGGCCCGCGTTCATCGACCCGGATGACGCGGACGACGGCGCACCATACGCCGCCGAGGCGCCGCTGACGATCGAGGTGCTCGCACGGCGCCTCGACGAGCTCGCGGCGCGAGTCGCCCGCTTGGAATCGGCCGGACAGCCGTCGCTCGAGGTGGTCGGGGAAGCGCCGGTCGCGCGCGCCGCCTCTGCGCGCGGGCCTGTGCCGATGCCGGCGCCTCGTCCGTTGACGGCAGCGCCGGTGCCCGAGCGCCAGGACTACACCCGTTTCGCCGAGCAGGCGCCTACGGCGCCGCCGCGGCGCGGACTTGACCTGTTGCCGCGCACGTACCGCATCACCGTCGAGGACAAGCGGCGGGGGGTCGATCTCGTGCCGCTCCACCGCGCGCTCCTCTCGCTCGAGGGTGTGCGCGACATGTCGCTGCTCAGCTACACGAACGGCGTCGCCATCGTCTCGGTAGAGACGTCGGGCCCGCTTGACCAGGAGCAGCTCGGCGCGACGGTTTCGCGCGCCATGGCGCGCCGCGCGGTCGTCGAGGTGCACAACGAGCAGACGATGGTCGTGAAGATCGGCGAGGAGTAGCGATGCCCTGGCTATCGCTCAAGAAACCGGTGCGTGGCGAGGAGCCCGAGCCGTTCGTCGCGATCGAATCGCTCGAGCGCTCGCGGCCGCAAGGCCGCGAGGGCCGGCTGTTCGACCTCGTCATCCTCTCGCTGTTCCTCCATAGCGCCGGCGGCGTCGGCGAAATGATCGCCGCGTTCATCGAGCGCGCGCCAAGCGTCACTGAGGCCGTGTTCGTCTACCCCCTCGTGCTCGACAAGAAGCGGTACGTACTGACGTCGGCGCCTCTGGAGGGCATCGTGGAGCCAACGCTCGAGCGGGCGATGGACGCGTTTCAGGAAGACCTCACGGCGATCGAGCTGGATTTGCCGGTCAGCCATTTCCGCCGGCTGCTCATCGAAGGTGGCGAAGTCGTGATCCGCGATTCGCTCGCTGACTTCTTCGATGGCATGTTCGACCGTGACCGCATCCGCGACGCCGAGGAGCAGCTCGGCATCAAACGTGTTGCGCTTGTGCCCATGCTCGTCGAGGGCGAGCCGTACGGCGTCGTGGCCTTCGGCTTCGCGCATCAGACGATCGACGCCGAGATTGTCGAGCTGCTCGTCGGCCACTTCACGCTGGCGTTGCGTGCGATCGCGACCCAGGAGGACGAGGCGCGCTTCAACGATATCGACCCGGTGACCTGGGTGTACAACCGGCGCTTCATTTCGGAGGCGATCGAGAACGAGCTTATCCGTTGCGGGCGGTACGCGAAGATCCTGTCGCTCGTCGTGCTCGACCTTGACGACTTCGGCAAATTCAACGCGTCGTACGGCCAGTCGATGGGCGACCGGCTGCTCCGCAGTGCCGCCGTGGCGCTCGCCGAGTCGATCTCGCCGCCAGAGATCGCCGCGCGCCTGGGTGACGATGAGTTCGCGATCCTGCTCCCTGAGACGAACCGTGCGGCCGCCGTCTCCGTCACGACGCGGCTGCTGGCTAGCCTCGCGCAGGTTTCGGCGTTCGGGGACGACGGGTCGCCGGAGCCGCTGAAGGCGTCGGTGGCGATCGTCTGCTTTCCGGAGGACGGGACATCGGCGAAGGATCTCCTGGAGAGCGCGAGCGTCGCGCTCGCGCTCGCGAAACGCGAGCGCGAGGAGGCGCAGCGCGCGGCACAGACGACGCGCGCCGGCGTCAACCCGCTCGCCCGCACGTCGGCCGAGCGCCTGCGGCCGTAGTCGCGCGGCCCGCTCGCCTTTGGCCCGGCAGTACCGCCACACGCACGCGTGCCGTACCCTGACAACGTCCAGTACGAGCTTACGGGAGCGTTGCGATGCCGGTGACGAGAGTCGGCGATGAGATCAGGGCGGAAGCACCGTTCACAGACGAGGACGTCGCGCAGTTGCACGCCGGCGACCACGTGAAGTTCTACGGGACGATCTTCACCGCACGCGATGCCGCACACCGTCGGATGGTCGCCGCCCTGAGCGAGGGAAAGCCGCTGCCGTTCGACGTGCGCGGGCAGGCCATTTACTACGTCGGCCCTTCGCCTGCCCGCCCGGGACGCGTCATCGGCTCGGCAGGCCCCACGACGGCGATGCGGCTTGACCCGTTCACGCCGCCGCTGATCGAGCAGGGGCTAAAGGTGATCATCGGCAAGGGCGGCCGCGGTTCGCTGGTGAAGCAGGCGCTGCAGAAGCATAAGGCCGTGTACCTGATCGCCATCGGCGGCGCCGGCGCGTTGCTCTCGAAAACCATCAAGAGCATGGAGGTCATCGCCTACGACGACCTGGGCACGGAGTCGGTAAAGAAGCTGACGGTCGAAGGATTCCCGGCGATCGTAACATGCGACATGTACGGTGAGGACTTGCTGCTCGCCGGCAAGGAGCAGTGGCGCGACCAGGCCGTGCTCGGCGCCTATCAGTCCGTGCCACCCGCCGAAAAGGCCGGCTGATGGAGTGGCGGACGTTGGAAGCGGCGGAACCCGAGTTCGCCGCGCGCGTCGGGCACCTGTTCGACGCCGGACGCCACAAGACGATCGCCACTCTGCGCACCGACGGTTCGCCGCGCATCTCCGGTATCGAGTGCGAGTTCGCCGATGGCCAGCTGCGCTTCGGGTCGATGCCGGGCGCTCGCAAGGGCGCGGACCTGAAGCGCGACCCCCGCTTCGCCATCCACGGGCCGACGGTTGACCCTGAAGAAGGCAATGAGCGCGCCTGGCCGGGCGAGGCGAAAATCGCCGGCCGCGCCGTCCTCGCCGGGCGCTTGCCAGCTGGCGCCGGCGATGATCAGCCGGATGGCGAACTATTCACTGCGGACATCACCGAAGTCGTGCTGACGCACCTGAACCTCGACGGCACGAAACTCGTGATCGAGTGGTGGACCCCGGGGCGGGGGATCCGCATCGTCGAGCGAGCGTAAGCGCGGCGCGGGCCTCAGACCTCGCGCTCCGTTGGGCTTCGCCGGGTGAAATCGCCGACAGCATCGAGTGGGGAGCGTGCCTACCGGGAATGAGTTGGCCCGGGCCATGATGTGATGGCCCGGGCCAAGTCTGCTGTGTTGCCAGGCCCAGGAGTGCCCGGCCGCTGCAGCCCCGAAGGGCCCGCCCTAGCGGGTCACCCCCGAGGTGCTGCGGATGCTGGCCTCGCGGGCCTCGCAACTAGAATAGTCCATCCGCATCACCTCCTTTCCTGTCCGGAAGCATAGCAGTATGGCGTTCCGCCCAGCAAAATTGCTCATGCAGGTGTGCTATACTGAGGCGTCCGCACATGTGCGGGCCTCGTCATCTGGGGACGAAAGGGCTCGACAGGGACCGGCGGACGTGAGTTGCAGGCGGAGGGCGGCCATCGACCTCCTTAATCCAGGTGGCCAACCACAAACGGCGAACGTCAGTTTGCCCTCGCTGCGTAAGCAGTGACGTGCATCCCGGGAACAACCCCGGCGGGCCTGGGAATGCGCGACGACATGTCCGGGGCGCTCCGCGTGCGACGCCGGTGACGCGCGGCTAAGACCACCGGCTGGCGGCCGAGGACCGGGCCCGCAGCGGGCCGCGGCCGCAAGACCAAAGCTGTCGGGATAAGCCTGTAGCAGACTCACGGCGTCTGTCGCCTGGACGGGGGGTTCAATTCCCCCCCGTCTCCACCAGGCAACCACCACGCGCCCTCAGGCAAACCGCCCGCAAGAAGCGCGTGTCGTCTCCCGCCGTGGCGACCCACGGCAGTACACTCGGCGTACCTCGCGCCGACGGTCCTTTCTCGCGCGGCGGCGCGCACCGCTCGACGGCGCGTTACCGGCGCACGGGAAAAGTTCGTGCGCTTGCGCGCCGGTCTTGACAGCTCCCGATACGTCGTCGTACCTTCGACGCCAATCCGGGGACGGGAACCGGACAGCGAACAAGGGAGCATTCGTTTGAGATCTGCCTGGAACGTATGTCGATCATCGCTGAGACCCCGCCGCACACTCCTCTTCGCCATCGCTGCTGCTCTCATCGCGACGATGTGGGCGCCGGCGCAGCGGCTGCAGGCGTCGCCAAGTTCCTCGACGACAGCCATCGTGTCGCTCGGTGACAGCTTCATCTCGGGCGAGGCGGGCCGCTGGAACGGCAACAGCCTCAATATGTTCGGTACGCGCGACGGGACCGACCGTGCGGCGAGCTGCCTGCTCGGCATCTTCTGCTCGTATGATCCCGCGCGCGTCTACGGCAGCACCGCGAGCAACGGCTGCCACCGCTCCGACGTGGCGACGATCAAGAGCTCGGGCATTTCTGTCAACGAGCGCATCAACATCGCCTGCTCGGGCGCCAGGTCGATCAACATCTGGCGCGCATCGCAGGGCGGTCAGAGCTTCAAGGGCGAGGCGCCGCAGGCTGACCAGCTGCTGACGATCGCCCAGCAGAAGAACGTCAAAATGGTCGTGCTGACCGTGCTCGCCAACGACGTCGGCTTCGCCGACCGCGTCATCAATTGCACGACGAGCTGGATCCTCGGGCTCGGGCCCTGCAACCAGTCCGAGCAGGCGACGATTCAGTCGCTCATGCCGGCGGCCCAGAACGGCCTGCGCAAGTCGATTGACGAGATCCGCGCGGTGATGGCGCAGGCGGGATACAGCCCGTCGCAGTGGCGCTTCGTCATCGCCGGCTACGCGTCCCCGGTGCCAGCGGCGGCGAACGTCCGCTACAGCGGTTCGGACAAGTGGAACCTCGGAGGCTGTCCGTTCTACGATGCCGACTTCGACTGGGCCAAGAACGTCGCCACGCCGTACATCATCGACAGCATGCGCCAGGTCGCCGCGGAGAAGGGCGTGCAGTTCCTCGACGTGCGTGATGCCCTGGACGGCCACGAGGTGTGCCACCGCAGCTCGCAGCTCGTCGGCTCGAGCGGCCCGAATCCGGTCACCGCGGAGTGGGTGCGCTGGGTGAACACCGGCTGCTGTCAGGGCGACGCGCAGGAGTCGGTCCACCCGAACGCCTACGGCCAGCGGGCGATTGGCAAATGCCTGCAGCTGATCTACGCGCAGCCGACCGGCAACTGGAGTTGCCGCAATACCGCGGGCCAGAGCTACACGGCGATGACGATCTCGCCGATACCCTAGTGCGCCGCCGGTAGCGGTACAATGAGTGCCCGGCTCCCACCAGCGCCGGGCACTCACGTTTCCGGGGCGCTACGCAGGGGGAATCATGGCCGATGACATCGCGATCGATGCACTCCTTAGCGAACTGGGTTACGGCGCCCCGTCGGCCCGCCATGCGGCACGAGCCGTGCTCGAGGCGGCCGGGCTGACAAATCCGCGCAAGCACCGCATTCATGCCTCCAAGCGGGAACTCGCGACGCGGGCGCTCGATGAGGCACTCGTCGGCGTCTGCGGCGCGACCTGCCGGACGCTGACGCGCGACGACGCGCGGCCCGCCGTCATGGTGGACGCGCGCGCCTGCGCCATCTGCGGCGGACGGAGCGTCGCCCAGAGCCTGCGGCGGCTTGTCGACGTGGCGCAGGGCGCGGGCGTCGCGCGCCTGCTCGTCGTCGGCGGTGGCCCCGGCACGCAGGAAGAGCTGCGGGCCGCCCGCGACGACAGGCTGCGTATCGATGTGGTGCCCGGTCGCCCGAAGCCCGACAGCGCGCGTCTGCTCGCGCTCGCCCGCAACGCTGATGTCATCGTGATCTGGGGCAGCACGATCCTGCCGCACGCTGTGTCCGATGCGGTTGCGCGTCCGGAGCTCGCGCGCAAGACGGTGACCGTCGTACGGAGGAGCATCGGCGCGCTCGTCGATGGCGTCGCGGAGCATTGCCGCAAGCGGGTCGCGCACGATGGCGCGTCCGCATTGTCGCGACCGCGCGACGACGGTGGCGCGCGTCGTACGGCGCGCGGCTGAAGCCATGCCGATCTTCGCCCGTGGGCATGCCCCAGTTGCGCCACCGCCACCTCGATGAACCGGGAGACGACGCGCGGCGCATCGGGCCTGGCGTCGCATTAGTGGACGACTTCCGCGCCGTCGCCCGGCCTCTGCGGGCGAAACATAACGACATGGGCCAGTACCCGCAGGGCCGGGTGCCACGTGGCCGCCTGTATGCCGCGGCGTTCCGCCAGGCGCGCGAGGGCCAAGGGCGGCGGTGATGTTTGGGGTTGGCGTATTGACAGCGACGAGAGACAAACCTACGATTGCTGCTGTACGAGGAGATAGGCCTCTTAGCAATTAGGAGGAAGCGATGGCCGACAGTATGGCCAATGCCGACATGATGGTCCCGGCAGCGGAGTTCAACGCCGAAAACTTCATGCCGGCCGACATCCTCAACGACTGGGTCCGGCCGCTCATCGCCGAGGCGATCGGCCCGTTCGCCCTGACGTTCATCGGCGCCGGCTCGATCATGACCGCCTACACGAAGGGCCTCGGCGACGGCGGTGCACTGGTCGCGGTCGCCCTTGCACACGGGCTGGCAATCGGACTGATGGTCGCGGCGGCCGGCCACATCTCGGGCGGGCACTACAACCCGGCCGTGACATTCGGACTCTGGCTCGGGGGGAAGATCGGCGCCCTGAAGGCGGTCGGCTATATCGCGGCGCAGATCTTCGGCGCCATCGTCGCGGCGTTGTTCCTGCGCTTGATCTTCAATTCGGCAATCCGGGACGCGACGAACTTCGGCATCCCGAGCATCAACTACGCGAACGACGGCGATCTCCTGATCGTCGGACGGGCGCACGGCTTCGTGATCGAGGCCATCTTGACGTTTTTCCTGATGTACGTGATCTACGGCACGGCGGTGGACCGGCGCGGACCACACGCAATCGCGGCGCTCGCCATCGGACTCACTATCACGATGGACATCTTCATCGGCGGGCCGCTGACGGGTGCTGCGATGAACCCATCGCGTTATCTCGGGCCGGCGATCGTCGATGGCACGTTCAAGGACGGCTGGCTGTATATCCTCGGCCCGGCGCTGGGCGCAGCGGTGGCAGCGGTGCTCCAGAGCTATATCCTGATCCCGCGCGCGCAGGCCGAGCCGACGGCCGAGCCGACGGAACATCACGGCTGAGCGGCGCCGGCTGTTGCAGGCGGAGGCGCTGCCCGCTACCGTGCCTCAGCACATACGACGATTGGGCGATGGGGCTCGCCCGGAGCGCCCGCGAGGGCTGATGGCTCCTACCAGCTTGGTAGGAGCCGTTCGCTTGTCATGAATCTGCTCTTTCTCGCCATCGGCGGCTCGCTCGGGACGATCGCCCGCTACTACGTTACGCGCGGTGTCACGGACTGGTACGGCATCGATGGACTCGGGGTGTTCGTCGTCAATGTCGCCGGTTCGTTCTTGATCGGCCTCTTCCTGACGCTGAGCGAAGACCGCTTCCTCTGGCCGGCGGAGCTCCGCCTCCTCGTCGCCGTCGGCTTCCTCGGCGGCTTCACCACGTTTTCGTCGCTGAGCTGGGAGACGCTGCAGATGCTCGAGCTGTCCGACGTCATCGGCGCGACGGTGAACCTCGGCGCCAGCCTGGTGTGCGGTATGCTCGCCGTGTACGCCGGCAGCGTCCTCGCCCGTGCGCTGTAATGGGATGCGAATAATGCTTAACGGCCCGGCGAAGCAGCTGCGGATCTACATCGGCGAGGCGGACAAGTGGCACGGGCGGCCGCTCGTCGAGGAGCTGGTGCAGCGTCTGCGGGCGGAGGGAGTGGCGGGCGTCACGGTCTTGCGCGGGGTCGAAGGCTTCGGCGCCAACACCCACATCCACAAGGCGCGCCTCGTAGAGCTCTCGGCGGACCTGCCGCTGGTGCTCGAAGTCGTCGACACACCAGAGATGATCGAACGTGTGCTGCCGATCGTCGACGAGATGGTTGGTGCTAGCCTCGTGACGATCGCCGATGTGGACGTCGTGCACTATCGGTCAACGCCTTCAAGAGACAGGGAGTGACAGGACCAACGGCGCCCGTCGTCATCGTCCATGGCGGCGCCGGTGCCTGGGATCCGGGTTCGGACCGGTTTCGCCGCGCTCGACTGGCTTGCGAGCGCGCGGCGTCCGGAGGCATGGCAGCGATCGCGCGCGGGGGCAGCGCGGTCGATGCGGTCGTTGCCGCCGTCGTCGTGCTGGAGGACGCGCCGGCGCTGAACGCGGGGCGAGGCAGTTACCCGAACCGCGACGGTATCGTCGAGATGGACGCGCTCGTGATGGAGGGGCGTGACCTGCGGGCCGGCGCCGTTGCCGCGGTGCAGGGTGTCCGCCATCCCGTCGAGCTGGCGCGCCTCGTCATGGAGCGCACGCCGCACGTGCTGCTCGTCGGCGAAGGTGCCGTACAGATCGCCGATGAAGCGGGCATCGAGCGCTGTTCGAACGAGGACCTGCTCATCGCGGGTGGGCCCGCGCTGAGCAGCGACACCGTCGGCGCCGTCGCGGTCGACGCGCGGGGCAACGTCGCCTGCGCGACCTCGACGGGTGGCATCCGCGACAAGCTGCCGGGGCGTGTCGGCGACAGCCCGCTCGTCGGCTGCGGCGGCTACGCCGACAACGCTGGGGCGGCGGTGAGCGCGACGGGCGACGGCGAGGCGTTCATCCGGCTCGTCATCAGCAAGCGCGTTAGCGATGCCGTGGCAGGGGGCATGGCGCCGCAACTGGCGTGCGAGGAGGCGCTGGCGCTCCTCCACACGCGGCTCGCGGCGACGGGCGGCTTGATCGCGCTTGATGTCCTGGGACGCCCCGGGATTGCGTGGAACACGCCCGCGATGCCGTATGCGGTCGCCCGAGCGCCCGCTTAGGTCAACGGGTCCAGCAGCACCGTCGCCTCGCCCTTCACGACGGCGTCGCCGGCCTGGTTCAGGCAGTCGGTCCGGCAGGTGACGATGCGCTTCTCCTCGTCAATCGCGGTGACCTCGACCTCGGCTGTGACCGTATCGCCGATGCCGACGGGCAGGCGGAATCGAAGCTGCTGAGAGAGGTAGACGACAAGCCAGCCCGGCGCGAGCTGTGTGCCGAGCGCGGCGGAGATGATGCCGGCCGATAGCATCCCGTGCGCGATGCGGCGCTTGAAGCGCGTAGCTTCGCCGAAGCGCTCGTCGAGGTGCAGCGCCTGGTTGTCCCCTGTGACCTCAGCGAACGCCCGCACATCGGCGTCCGTGACCGTCTTCGTAAAGCGGACGGTGTCGCCCATCTTCACGGGCAGTGCCATCTTCCCTCCGGGAACCGCTATAATGAATACGCAGCTTCGCTTGACATGCCGGCTTAATCAAGCATACGCTTAGTTATCAAGCTCGAGGTGCGCAGTTTGGCCCAGGCCGCGGAAACCGCCCCGACACGCAAGCTGCGCCGCGGCCCGCTGACCCGCTCGCAGATCCTGGACGCCTCGCTCAAGCTCTTCTCCGACCGTGGCTTCACGCGCACGAGCGTGCGTGACATAGCCCAGGCGGCGGGCATCACCGACGCGGCAATCTACTACCACTTCGCGTCGAAGCGCGAGCTGTTCGAAGCGCTGATCGAGGAGCGCGGCTTCACTGCGGCGCTCGAGGACCTCGAGAAGGCGGAGCCGACGGTCGGCCCGCGTGAGGCGGTGGTCGGCATGGCTACGAACGCGCTCGCGTTCATCTACCAGAACCGCGACCTGATGAAGGTGCTGATGCTCGAGGCGATGGCTGAGGATGCCGTTGCCACAGAGGAGTACCGCGTGCTCGTCCAGCGCTGGGAGCGCGGCCTCGTACGGATCATCCGCCGCTATGCGGAGCAGGGCCTGCTGCGGACCGATGCGCCGGAGGCGCTGGCCGCGCAGCTCGCCGTGACCGTGATCGGCGCGTTCGCCGATTACATGATGATGACGCCCACGGACCAGCGGCCTGATGTCGTGCCGCCGGAACTGATGTGCCGCGTCGAGGCGGCAATGCACAACATCGTGCGGGGGGTGGCGTAGCGGCGATGCAACTCCGGCCTCTCGAGACCCGCGCCGCGCCCGCCTCGACCATCGAGGACGCGCGCTTCGCGCACGAGAGCGAGGAGGAGTTCGCCGGCCTTCTCGACTTCTACGGCGTGCGCTGGCAGTACGAGCCACGCACCTTCCCGCTCCGCCATGCCGACGACGGCCGCGTCGTCGAGGCGTTCTCGCCCGACTTCTACCTGCCCGACTTCGAACTCTACATCGAGTTGACGACGCTCAAGCAGGGGCTCGTGACGGATAAGCACCGCAAGCTGCGCCGCCTGCGCGAGCTTTATCCTGACGTCCAGATCAAACTGCTGCACCGCAAGGACTACCTCAACCTCCTCGCAAAGTACGGGATCGGCGCGGTGAACGAGCTGGAGCACATGGGCGTCCGCGAGGTGCTGCTGAGCGCCACCCAAATCGAACGCCGCGTCAACGAGCTCGGCGCGCAGATTACGCGTGACTATGCCGGCAAGGAGCCGCTGTTCGTCGGCGTGCTCAAGGGGGTCACCTGCTTCATGGCGGATCTGATGCGGCACGTCGCGCTGCCCATCAGCGTCGATTTCATGACGATCTCGTCATACGAGGGCGACCGGAGCGGCGCCGTGAGGATCGTGCAGGACCTGACCGAGAACATCGAGGGCCGCGACGTGCTGCTCGTCGAGGACATCGTCGATACCGGGATGACACTGCAGCATCTCGTAAAGCAGCTCCGCGCGCGCGACCCCGCTTCGCTGCGCGTCTGTGCGCTGCTCGACAAGCGCGCCCGGCGGCTCGTCGAGACGCCGCTTGACTATGTGGGGTTCGAGATCCCGGACGAATTCGTCGTCGGTTACGGCCTGGATTACCGACAGAGGTTCCGTAACCTGCCGTTTGTCGCCACACTGAGAGCCGAGGCGCTGCGCCCGGACCCGCAGCCGTAGGGCGCCGGCGCCCCTTGGGCACGGAGACCAGCATGCCCGAACCCGATGCCGCCGCCGACCGCCCGCACCGCCGTCCGTCGCGCCTGCCGCGGTTCAGCGACCTTCTCGATGTCAGCGACGAAATGATCACGTTTGCGGAGAAGTACCAGAAGGTCTGGGAGGCCGAGGGCAAGGCGATGCTCGCGCTCGGCGAGTTCCTCACCGGCCGCGCGGAGTCGATGCGCTATCAGGTCGAGATGATGCGCATGGGCAGCGACGCGTTCCGGCGGTACACGGCGTGGTCCGAGGCCCTGCTCAGCCTACGCCCGGATACCATCCTGCAGTCGTTCATGCGCCCGCCGGAGCCGCGCCGGCCGCCCGCGCCGCGCGCCGAAGGTGACAAGGGCGACGCCATCACGTGAATGCCGCGTTCCCTCGAGAGCCCGGAGCGTTCGACCGGGAACAGCCGGAGCGGCCGCTCCTGCGCGGGATGCTGCATGGCGCGATGGCCGTCGCCGCGCCCTTCCTGTTTGTCGCGCTCCTGCTCGCCGCCGACTCCGCGCGCGACTACGTCGCCGTGACCATCTTCGCGGCGGCGATGATGCTTGTCTACACGGCGAGCGCGAGCTACCACCTGGCACCGTGGCCGCCGCGGCTGCGACGGATCATGACCCGCGTCGACCATGCGATGATCTTTGTGCTCATCGCCGGCAGCTACACACCGTTCTGTCTCACTGTCGTCGGAGATGCCTGGGGCATCCCGATGCTGTCCATCGTGTGGACGCTCGCCGTACTGGGGGTGCTGATGAAGCTCCTGTGGGTCGGCGTGCCGCGGTGGTTGAGCGTCAGCTGCTATATCGGGCTGGGATGGTTGGCGGTGGTCGCGGCGCCGGCGATCACGGCGTCGCTGTCCGCGCAGGGCGTGGCGCTGCTCGCCGGAGGTGGTGCGCTCTACACGATTGGCGGCATTGTCTATGGTCTGCGCCAGCCAGACCCGTTGCCGCGCATCTTCGGATTTCATGAGGTGTTCCACGTCCTCATGGTCGCCGGGACGGCGCTCCATGTGACGGCCGTCGCGCTGTACGTGCTCTGAATGCGAGCCCGCGGCGGTCGGCGATCGCGAAACACATCAGCGATGCGCCGGGTAGTGTAATTCGGGCGGCCGTTGGCTACGCTGGTCGCATGAAGCGACGCGGCCGCCCACGGTATCCCGACGTTCTGACGCCGCGTCAGTTCGAGGTGCTCGAATTGCTGCGCCGCGGCTACTCAAACGACGAGATCGCCCAGCGGCTCGGCATTAGCCGCGACGGAGCCAAGTTCCACGTCAGCGAGATCCTCGGGAAGCTCGCCGTTTCCAGCCGCGGCGAGGCCGCGCGCTGGGCGCAACAGCGCGATGAGCGGCGCGCGGCCCCTTCGGCGATGCTGGCGCGTGGAGGCGGCTGGCGGCTCGCCGGCCGCCGGCATGAGCGGGCGCGCTGTCGCCGGCGAAGGTCACGGCATCCTGGTCGCGGGTTCGCGCGCGGCTGGGCGCGGTTGGAGGCGGCGGCATGATCATCCCATCGGTCATCGAGACGAGTCCGCGCGGCGAGCGCGCGTTCGACATCTACTCACTGCTGTTGCGCGAGCGGATCGTCTTCCTTGGCACGCCGATCGACGACCAGGTCGCGAACCTGATCGTCGCGCAGCTCCTGTATCTGGAGCGCGAGGACCCGGACAAGGACATCAACATCTACATCCACTCGCCCGGCGGTTCGCTCACGGCCGGGCTGGCGATCTACGACGCGATGCAGCTCGTGCGGCCAGATGTCGCGACGTACTGCGTCGGCATGACCGCGAGCATGGCAACGGTGCTGCTCTGTGCCGGTACGCACGGCAAGCGGTACTGCACGCCAAACTCGACGGTGCACATGCATCAGGCGCTCCTTGGCGGCGGCGGCATCTCCGGGCAGGCGGCGGACATCGAGATCCAGGCGCGCGAGATCCTCCGCGAGAACGACCTGTTGCGCGGCATCCTCGCGAAGCACACGGGCCAGGACGAGGAGCGCATCCGGCGCGACTTCGACCGTGACTTTTTCCTCGACCCGCAGGGCGCCAAGGAGTACGGGCTCGTGGACGAGATCCTCGCGCAGCGCGAAGTCGCGGTGCGGCCGGTCGCGGGCATCCGCTGAGCGATGGCCGGATGGCGCTGTCGGTGTTACGCCATCCGCTCCGGCACGTAGATGCGGCCGCCGGCCTCGCGGAACTCCTGCGCCTTCTCTTTCATACCGAGCGCGATCGCCTCGTCCTCGTTGATGCCGTGCGTGCGCGCGTACTCGCGCACGTCCTGGGTGATGCGCATCGAGCAGAAGTGCGGCCCGCACATCGAGCAGAAGTGCGCGCTCTTCGCTGGAGCGGCGGGCAGCGTCTCGTCGTGGTACGCCTCGGCGGTCTCGGGGTCGAGCGAAAGGGCGAACTGGTCGCGCCAGCGGAAGTCGAAGCGAGCCCGTGACAGCGCGTCGTCCCATGCCTGCGCTGCGCGGTGGCCCTTCGCGAGGTCGGCGGCGTGGGCGGCGATCTTGTAGGCGATGACCCCCTGCTTTACGTCCTCACGGTCTGGGAGTCCGAGGTGCTCCTTCGGCGTCACATAGCAGAGCATCGCCGTGCCATACCAGCCGATCATGGCGGCCCCGATCGCCGAAGTGATGTGGTCGTAGCCCGGTGCGATGTCCGTCGTGAGTGGGCCAAGCGTGTAGAACGGCGCCTCATGACACAGCTCGAGCTGCAAATCCATGTTCTCTTTGATCTTGTGCATGGGCACGTGCCCCGGGCCCTCGATCATGACCTGCACGTCGTGCTCCCATGCAACCTTCGTCAGCTCGCCGAGTGTGCGGAGCTCCGCGAGCTGCGCCTCATCATTGGCGTCCGCGATACAGCCAGGGCGGAGGCCGTCGCCGAGCGAAAACGACACGTCGTAGGCGCGCAGGATCTCGCAGATCTCGCCGAAATGCGTGTAGAGGAAGTTCTCCTCGTGGTGGTGCAGGCACCAGGCGGCGAGGATGGAGCCGCCACGCGAGACGATACCCGTCACGCGCTTCGCCGTGAGCGGGATGTACCGCAGGAGGACGCCAGCATGGACGGTGAAGTAGTCGACCCCCTGGTCCGCCTGTTCGATCAGCGTCTCGCGGTAGACCGGCCATGACAGGTCCTCGATCTTGCCGTTGACCTTCTCGAGCGCCTGGTAGAGCGGTACCGTGCCGACCGGGACGGGCGAATTGCGGATGATCCACTCGCGCGTCTCGTGGATATCCTTTCCGGTCGAGAGATCCATCACGGTATCGGCGCCCCAACGTGTCGCCCAGCGCATCTTCTCGACCTCTTCCTCGATCGACGAGGCGACGGCAGAGTTGCCGATGTTCGCGTTCACCTTCACCAGGAAGTTGCGGCCGATCGCCATCGGCTCGCTCTCGGGGTGGTTGATGTTCGCCGGCAAAATGGCGCGCCCCCGCGCGATCTCGTCTCGCACGAACTCTGGCTCGAGTCCTTCGCGGATGGCGACAAACTCCATCTCAGGCGTCACGATTCCTTTGCGCGCATAGTGCAGCTGCGTGACGGCGCGACCGCCCTTGGCGCGGCGGGGTTGGCGGGCCAGCGCCGACGCCTTGCCGTCCGGCGGCGCGGCGGCATCGATTACCTCGGTGTCATCCCTCTCGGCGATCCACGCTGCGCGCAGCGCCGGCAGGCCGCGGCGGACGTCGATGTCCGCGTCATGGTCGGTATACGGGCCGCTCGTGTCGTACAGCCGCACGGCGGGTGTCGCCGGGTCGTCGACGTGCACCTCGCGAAACGGCACGCGGACGCCGGGCCGGGAGCCGGTGACGTACACCTTGTGTGATGCCGGGGTGGTGGTGCGCGGCGGGTCGATGAGCTGGGTCATGGTGGCCTCCCTGCGTGGCGCGAACCGGAGACGACGACGCCGCTGCGAGTGGCAGCGGCGCTGAGAAGGCGTGTTCCTTCGCCGGTACGACCCGGATCAGGTTCAAACGGTCGGCCCTACGGCCCTCTCAGCTCGCCGGCGCGAGCTCCCGCCACGACTATGCGGTTATGCCTGCACGGTAACGCCGCTGCTCACTGGTCCGCAAGCGGCGCGCGTTGGAGCACGATGACCGCGCAGAGTGGCCGCCGAAGTTGCCGCCAGTCTTCGACGGCGGGCGTGTGAAAGACGCGAGAGAGCAGCGGATGCAGCGGCCCGGAGATGGCGGGCAGATAATCGTTGAGCTCGCGCCCCGGGGGTGCAGGGAAGCGCTCGCCGATGTAGCGGACGCTGCACAGGCGCAGGCCTGACGGTTCGATGATGCGGACGCGCAGGTCCGACTCTGAGTATCGCCGCTGGTAGAACGCGCCGGACGATGCGCCATTGCCGGCCGGCTCCGTCCAGTAGTACGAGCGCTGACGGTACTCCTCGCCGCCACTTGGCGAGAAGGGGACAGTGAGGGCGGCACGGCCACCCGGCGCCAGGACGCGGCCGATCTCCGCCGCGCACGCGATGTCGCCCCGCTCCGGGATGTGTTCGAGCACGGACACCGAAAACACGCGCGTGAACCACCCGTGCGGGTAGGACAGCATTCGCCCGTCCTGCACCTCCATCCGCATGCGGCTGTTCAGCCCGCGGGCGCTGGCGATCGCGACGGCGCGGCGTAGCGGCCGCTCGTGCAGGTCGGTGGCGAAGACTTCGGCCCCGACGGTATCGGCGAGATACACGGCAAGCAGCTTCGGGCTACCGATGTCGAGGCTGCGGTCGTCGCGCGTGGCGTTGAGTTCGCGGAGCACCTCGCGATACTCGACGACGCGCCAGTAGTTGACGGGCCGGATCAGCAGTGGCGCCGCTTCGCGAAGACGGCCTCGCGCCGCCAATACCGCACCCGCGCGCAACCCGTAGACGAACAGCATACGTCATCCTCGGCTCGGGCGGGGTCTCCGGAGTCGCTTCGTATAACGGCATGCGGCTCGTGGCGGTAACGCGCATCCGTGTCAAGTCGTGGGATACGAATTGTAACCTAGCCCGGCCGGCTACGTGCTTACGCGAGGCCCCCGAACGAAGCCTCCTGGCGGCGGCGCTCCTCGTCGTCCTGGAGGGCGACGAAGTACGAGTGGCAGGCCTGATCCAGGTACTTACGGGTGAACGACGGCTGCTCGCCGTAGAAGATGCAGATGTCAGACAGGATCTCAACGATGTCGCGCGGGTGGCAGCCTTTGAAGCCACGCTTGGCGCGGTCGTAGTAGTGCTCGACGAGGTGTTGTGCCGCGGCCGGGTCGACCGGGATCTCCCGCTGCTGGCATACGCGGGACAGGATCTCCATGAACTGGTCCCGCGTCGGATCGGGGATGTGAATCTTATGGCGGATGCGACGGAAGAACGCCTCATCGCCGAGCTGCGACGGGTGCAGGTTCGTCGAAAAGATCAGCAGGACGTCGAACGGCACCTCGACCATGTCGCCGGTGTGCAGCGACAGGTGGTCAACGCGCTCTTCCATCGGGACGATCCAGCGGTTGAGCAGCTCCTTCGGCTGGATCATCTGGCGGCCGAAGTCGTCGACGATAAGGATGCCGCTGTTCGCCTTCCATTGCAGCGGTGCGATATAGAACTGCGACTGCGGCGAGTACCGGAGTTCCAGCTCCTTCAGCGTCAGCTCGCCACCGGCGGTGATCATCGGCCGGCGAGCGACGACCCAGCGGCGGTCGCGCCGCCGCTCACCGTTCGCGCCGCCCTCCGCGGATCGACGGTCGATCTGTGCTTCGCTCGGGATCTCCTGGTGTACGCGTGGGTCGAAGACCTTGACGATGATGCCGTTGAGGTCGACGGCGTACGGGATGAGGACCTCGCCCGGCAGCATGCGGCCGATCGCGTTGGTGATTGTGCTCTTACCATTGCCGGAGCCGCCGTAGATCAGCATCGAGCGACCTGAGTTCACCGCGGGGCCGAGCGCCGCTGCGACGGACTCGTCGAGCACCAGGTGCGAGATCGCGCGCTCGACCGACTCCGGCGTTACGCGGATGGAACGGATCGACTGGCGCTTGAGGACGTCTAGGTACAGGTCGAATGGCACCGGCGCCGGACCGACGTAGTGATTACGGGCGAGTGCCTCCTCGGCCTTTTCAAGCCCCTTGTTCGAGAGGGCGTACTGGTACAGCTGCTCGCCGACGCCGGAGCTGCCCACGACCTCCGTGAGCTGCTCGCGCTTCATGAACGACAGCACCTCATCGACGACCGGGAATGTCAGCGCGATCTGGTTGGCGATCGCGCGCGCCGATGGCCTGCCGGCGAAGTAGATGGCCTTGACGACGAGGTCCAGGACCATCGAGAAGTCGAGGCCCGTCTCGGCCACCGTGAGCGGTTGCGGGACGAAGGGGGCAGCGCCGACGGGCTGGGCGCCGTTCGCGTAGCCGCGCTGTTCCGCGCCGGTACGCGCGGCGGTCGCTTCCATCGTCATCGGGGGCACCTGTGGTAGGGGCGATGCGCCAACGAACGCTCCTGCGGGCATGCCGCTGCTGGCGATGGTGACGCGGGCTCGTTGACGAGCGGCGTACCCCTGCTCTCTCCTCTGGAGGGAGTATCGGATGGGCAATGGCAAAGCTGGAGATCGAGGGACCAGGGCGCGCGTAATTCGGGCTGGACGGACTGGAGGCGGCGCAGGCGGGCTGGACCAAACGGACTGGGGCCAGGGGACGCAAGCCAGGCCCCGCCTCCTGAACGCGCGTCCCCCGGCCCTTAGCCCCGAGATGTGGACTCCCGCTCGCGCGGGAGCACGCCAAACCGAAGCGTGGCGTGCGACTCGGTATGCGTGCCTCGCGTCCCTGCTGGCTCGCCGCCGCTCATTGCGGCGCCGTTGATGTCGATACTTCTGTGGAACGGCCGCCTGACGGCTCCACCCGGGCGCTTCGTGCGCCCTCCATCAGGGTGGCCCGATGATGCCACCCGGCCGCCGTTGATGTCAAGAGGCCGTCCGTCAATTTCGGCCATACCGGAGCGCGGGAACTCATGACGGGACGAATGCCGAAAATCAGCCGCCGCGATGCCCGATGTACGGGCCTCGCTCGAGCGCTCGCGGTGCTCGTCGGCATTGCCATCCTGGCTCTCGGTGGCGGACTCCCGAAAGGAACCGCAAGCGCGCAGGCGACGCTGCAGGCGGACCTTGTGGGCTTCACCGAAGGCACGTTCCCGAACCTCACCGTCGTCCTCAACCTGCAGGACGCCGACGGCGCGTCGGTGACTGGACTTGGGCCCGCCGACTTCTCCGCGACGATTGCTGGCACGCCTGCGCCGGTGAAGAGCGCCAGCCTGGCGAGCAGCCAGTCCATCGGGCAGGACGTGCTCCTCGTCATCGACACGACGGGCAGCATGCAGGGTGAACGCCTCGTGCAGGCGAAGTCGGCGGCGAAGGAGTTCGTGGCTGGCCTGGCGCCGGACGACCGCGTGGCTGTGATGCGCTTCGCGAACTCCGTGACGGTGCCGGTCGACTTCACGTCGGACCATGCGGCAGTGGATGCCGCCATCGATGGGCTGACGGCGGCCGGACAGACCGAGCTCTACAAGGCGACGGCCGCGGCGGCCGTGAAGATCGGCCAATCGTCGTCGCCGCGCCGCGCGGTAGTGCTGCTCACCGACGGCGCGAACGACGCCATCGTCACCGACGTCAACGCGGATCAGGCGGTCGCGGCCGCCGCGGCCTCGGGCGTCCCGTTCTTCGCCATCGCTCAGAGCGAGGCGGCGATCGACCCTGCGTACCTGATCCGGCTCGCGTCGTCGACGGGCGGTCGTTATCTCGAGGCCCCAAAGCCCGACGACCTCCACGAGGTCTACGCCAGCATCGGGCGGCTGCTGCGCAGCCAGTATGTCCTCACGCTGGATGCTTCCGCGGCATCGGGGCGCGGCGATGTTGACGTCGCGGTCACCGTGCGCGCAGGCGGTCGGACGGCGAGCGCAAGCGGGGTATTCCATCCGTCGAGCGTGTTCGCGGCGCCGACCGTGACGGTCGTGGGCGTGACGCAGGGCGACGAGCTGAGCGAGCCGCGCGACATAACGGTGAGCTCCGGGCCCGGGGCGCCCATTGAGCGCGTCACGTATTTCGTCGATGGCGCCGCCGTTGCCGAAGCCACGACGCCGCCATTTGCGTTCCGCTACGACCCCGCCGCGTACGGAGAGGGCTCGCACACGCTGCGCGTGGAGGCCGCCGTCGGCGCTACGACCGTCGCATCGGTGCCGCTCTCGTTCCTCTCGCGCCACACCGCGCCGGTCGAGGCGCCTCCGCCGCCAGAGGCGGGCAGGGGCGGCGGGCTGCCGCTGCTGGCGATCGGCGGCGGCATTGCCGGGGTGATGGTGCTCGTGCTGCTGTTCGCTGCAGGGGTCGCCGTGTCGCGCCGCCTCCGCACGCCCGTGCTCGCGATCGCGGCGCCGGAACAGCGCGTCACGCCGTGGGCGGGCAAGCATCGGCGGCTGCGTGCCATTGACGACGAGGCCGGGTCAGCCGACGAGGGGCAGGCGGAGCCGGAGGACATCGGCGAGCCGCTGGGCCTGCTCATCTCGCGCGCCGGGAGTGACGCGGGCCGTGAATACGAAGTCGGCGGAGTCCCCATCAGCATCGGTTCCGGGCGTAGCTGCGGCGTGCGGATCGACGACGACTCGCTCGCGACAGAGGAGGCGCGGATCTGGGTGCGCAATTCACACCTCATGTTCCACCGCCTGACCCGCCTCACGGTAATCGCGACAGACGGCATCAGCGGTGGTTGGCAGATTCTCGAGCCGGGCGACACGTTTGACATCGGATCACACCGATTCGAGTTCCGTCTGTTGCCAAGCGAGCGGCCTGCCGAGACGACCAGCGCCGAGCTCGTTGCCAATGTGCTCCGCGATGCGCCCGCCGAGCGCTCCGGGCCGATGCCGCAGCCGCGGCCGTCGCTCCTCGAGCTGATGCCGCAGGACTTCGCCGTCGACGACGAAGAGCGCGCCAGCTGACGACCGTCGCGCCTCGGCGCGCCCTCAAGCGCCCGCCCCAGAGTGCCGATGCTTCCCCGGACGTCAGGGGACTCCCGTACGGGGTCTCACCTGCGCGCCGCGTGTTGCGGATGACGGAGCGAAGCATGGTGAGCGCCAACAGCGCGGTCCCGCGGGCGAATGACGACACCCCGCTCGTCCTCCGCGCGATCGAACGCGACCACGAAGCCTTCGGCGAGCTGTATGACCGGCATGTGGTCCGCGTGTACCGGCATCTGTACTACATGGTGGGCAACGCGGCCGAAGCCGAGGACCTGACCGCGCAGACGTTCCTGCGCGCTTGGGAGGCGATCGACCGCTACCAGGTGCGCGGCGCGCCATTCGTCTCCTGGCTGCTCCGCATCGCCCACAACCTTGGCGTTAGCTACCTGCGGTCGAAGCGGGAGTCCTCGCAGCTTCACGATGGCATCATCGACGATAAGCCGCGGCGCGACCCCGAGTGGTCGTATCAGCAGACCGCTGAGGAGGAGTTGGTGCGTGAGGCGATCATGCATCTCCGGGAGGAGCAGCGGCAGGTCGTCATCCTCCGCTTCATCGAAGAGCTGGAATACCGCGAAGTGGCCGAAATTATCGGTAAGAGCGTAGCGGCGATCCGGGTGATCCAGCACCGAGCGCTGAACGCGCTCCGGAAGCAGATGAAGCTCCTCGACCCAGCCGTGTAGGGGGCCGGGCGCGCGGGGTTTGCCGACTGCCGGGTCGGCGAGACCTGTAACGCAGGCGCCTCAAGCGAGGCATCGGGCCCGCCGATACCTATCCAGCGTGATGGGCCTCGCTGGCCCGTAGTCCGACGTGGGGGATGAGCCATGGCACAACGAGTCGCGGGCGCAGCCGGAAGCCGCACCAACCGCCGCTTCCTGATCGTCGCAATCCTGCTGGCGGGCCTCAGTGCCGCCCTGGTGTACGCCAAGATCTCGACCAACGCCGGCACCTCGAGCGAGACCGCGGTGGCGGGGGACCAGCCGGTGGTCGTGGCGAAGGTCGCCATCAAGCAGCGGACACAGCTCAGCGCCGACATGCTGCAGGTGAAGAACGTGCCGGCGAACAGCGTGGCGCTCGGTGCGATCACCTCGCTCCAGGACGCGATCGGCAAGGTCACGAAGTACCCGATCGAGGTGAACCAGCAGGTGCTGTCGTCTGCGGTCATCGACACGACGAAGCCCGCCGCGACCGGTGCGCTCACCGGCGTCATTCCGGCCGGCCAGCGTGCCGTCGCCATCAGCGCTTCGCCCATCAACAACGCTGGCGGCCTCATCCTGCCCGGCGACTGGATCGACATCGTCTGGACGTGCTGCAGCGGCCGCGACGTGATGACGAAGACATTGCTCAAGAACGTCCAGGTGGCGGCCGTCGCGCAGACGGTGATCTCGTCCGGGCCGGTCGCCGGCAAGACGCCCGCGGCGAGCGGCGAGAACCCGGTGGCGGCCGACCCTGGCAAGGAACAGCCGGATGCCTCGACGATCACGGTGCTTCTGAGCCCTGAACAGATCCAGCAGGTGGGCTTGGCCGAAGGGAACGGGAAGTTTCGCTATGCACTGCGCGGCATCGGCGACACCGACCTGCCAGACGTCCAGCCGACGAGGCTGACCGACATCCTGAAGCCGGAAGACCTGGCGCCACTACCCGACACGCTGAAGCCCGACGGCTTCAAGCGCGGCCAGAACTAGTGACGACGCACGAAGGACGCCTGACGTAGGAGACGCGAGGCCATGGCCAGAAACCCAGAAGTCGTCACGGTCGACCCGGACCTCGGCAGCCGCGCCGACACGAAGCGCGCCGTCCAGCTCGCGCACTTCTCGGTCGTCGGTGAGGCGGGGTACGGCGTCGAGGCCGTTACCGTCGCCAAGGAGCGCCCGCCGGACTTCTTCCTCGTCGCGATGGAGGAGCCCGTCGCCCTCGCGCTGCAGACGATCGAGCAGCTCACGGACGCCGTGCCGCATGCGCCGACGATCGTGTACTCATCGCTCGCGGACGCACAGTCGGTGCGGCGGGCGATGGTCGCCGGCGCGCGCGACTACCTCATCAAGCCGCTCAAGCCGGAGGAACTGAGCCGCGCGGCCTACGGTGTGCTCGAGCAGGAGGAGCGCAAGCGCCTTCGCGCCGATGGCACGGTCCCGGAGGTCAGCGCCCGCGGAACCGTGATCACGGTCTTCGGCGCCAAGGGCGGCATCGGAAAGACGACCATCTCGACGAATCTGGCGACGACGCTCGCCAAGATCACGGGCGCCAGCGTCTGCCTGCTCGACATGGACACGCGCTTCGGCGACGTCGCCATCATGATGGATGTCGCCGTCGAGGCGAGCATCGCTGACGTGGCGCGGAAGATCGACGAGATCGACCGCGACAAGATCCGCGACTACCTGGTGAAGCACTACTCCGGCGTCTCGATCCTGCCCGCACCGCTGCACCCGACGGAGTGGCGGAACATGACGCCGCAGCACATCGAGAAGATCGTCGAGCTGTTGGCGCAGACGCACGATTACGTGGTCATCGACACGCCGGGCACGTTCAACGAGCTGATCGCGGCGACGCTCGAGCTCGCGAACCTCATCCTGCTCGTGACGAGCATGGACATCGCGAGCATCAAGGACACGGCTCTCGCGCTCGAGATGCTGCGGGCGGCCGCGGTATCAGAGGACAAGGTGAAGCTGACGATCAACCACTCGACGGCGGCGAACAGCCTCCGCGACGAGGATGTCTCGCGCGTGCTCGAGTACCCGGTCTTCTGGCGGATCCCGCACGACCTCAGCGTGTCCACCAGCACACAGCTGGGGCAGCCGATTGTGATCGCAAAGCCGTATGCGCGTGTCTCCCGGGCGATCATCGACCTGGGGCATGCGCTGACGGGAACGCGGAGCGAGAAGCGGGGCTTCCTCGACCGGTTCCTGGGCCGTTCTGCATAGACCAGCGCCCGGGGAGGCGATATGAGTCAGTTCCAGTGGCAGCGACGCATCCAGCCCGGGGGCACGGGCAACGCCGGCGCGAATGGGCCGGGCGCGCCCGCGTTCACTCGCCCCGGCCAACTCTCGCAAAACGTGGTGGCGCTGAACGAACTGAAGTTCACGCTCCACCAGCGGCTGATCGAGGAGCTCGACCCGAACAAGCTGGAGGGCCTCGGCAAGGAGAAGGCGCGCGAGGCGGTGGAGCAGGCCGCGCGCACACTCATCGCGCAGGAGATGCCCGGCATCGTCGGCACGACCCGCGACGAACTGGTCTCGGCGGTGGCGGACGAAGTCCTCGGGCTCGGCCCGCTTGAGCCGCTGCTGCGCGATGCCAGCATCTCGGAAGTCATGGTCAACGCGCCCGACACCGTCTTCTACGAGAAGGAAGGGCGCCTCTACCTGAGCTCGGTGCGGTTCCGCGATGACACGCACATCATGCGGATCGTGGAGCGCATCGTCGCCCCGCTCGGCCGCCGTGTCGACGAGTCATCACCGATGGTGGACGCGCGCCTGGCGGACGGGTCGCGCGTCAACGTGATCATCCCGCCGGTCGCGCCCAAGAGCCCGACGATCACCATCCGCAAGTTCCGTCAGGACAAGATGACGATCAACGACCTGATCGCCACCGGCGCACTGACGAACGAACTGGCGGAGTTCTTCCGTGCCTGCGTACAGGCGAAGCTGAACATCATCATCTCCGGCGGTACCGGCTCCGGTAAGACGACGATGCTCAATGCGCTGTCGTCGTTCATCCCGGACACGGAGCGCATCGTCACGATCGAAGACCCGACCGAGCTCCAGCTGCAGCAGGGTCACGTGGTTACGCTGGAAGCGCGGCCGCCATCGCTTGAGGGCCGCGGTGAGGTCACGCAGCGTGACCTCGTCCGCAACTCACTGCGCATGCGGCCAGACCGCATCATCATCGGCGAGGTCCGTGGGCCGGAGGCGTTCGACATGCTCCAGGCCATGAACACCGGCCACGAGGGCTCGCTCAGCACCGTGCACGCGAACACGCCGCGCGACGCGCTCGCCCGCATCGAGAACATGGTGATGATGGCAGGGTTCGAGCTGCCGGTGAAGGCGATCCGCGAACAGATGCAGTCGGCGCTGCACGTCATCATCCAGATCGCCCGCTTCCCGGACGGCACGCGCAAGGTCGTGAGCGTCGCGGAGGTCTCCGGTATGGAGGGCCAGGTGGTGACGATGCAGGATCTGTTCCGCTTCGAGCAGACCGGCATCGACACCGACGGGCGCGTCCTGGGAGAGCTGCGCACGACCGGCATCCGCCCGCGCTTCACCGAGAAATTCGAGGTCTCCGGCATCCACCTGCCCCCCGACCTCTTTGCTGTGGCAGGTTTGTGATGAGCGCTGATCCGCTGGCCGCTGTTGCGTCGCTATCCGTCCTCGTGACGGTTGTCGTCGGGCTGTACGCCTTCTACGGCAACGCGGTGCCCGCCGCGAGCCGTCACGCCCGTGCGCGGCTCGAAGGGTTGATGTCAGGGACGTCGGTCGTGGAGGCCGGGCCTGTCGCGCTGCGGAAGGCGGGCGACCGGGGCAGCATCTTCGCGTTCCTCGCGAACCCGCACCTGAGCGAGAAGCTCGAGCAGCAGCTTGAGCGCGCCGACATGACGATCCGCCCCGGCGAGTACATCGTCACGCGATTCGTCATCGCGGGGGTGGCGCTCGTCCTCCCGCTGCTGCTCGTGCCGGGCGTGCTGGGGTTCGTCATCGCCGGTGCCGGCGCGATCGTCGGCTACAACCTGCCGAAGTTCTACATGAACCGGCGCCGCAAGGCCCGCATCGACAAGCTGAACGCCCAGCTGCCCGAGGCACTGGTGATGATTTCCAACTCGCTGAAGGCCGGCTTTGGCCTGCTGCAAGCGCTCAACGTCGCCTCGGACCAGCTCAGCCACCCCATCTCGACGGAGCTCAGCCGCACGATCCACGAGATGAACGTGGGCTCCAGCGCCGAGGAGGCGCTCGTCGGCCTCGCCGACCGCAGCGGCAGCTACGACATGGACATCGTCGTAACGGCGATCCTGGTGCAGCGCACGGTCGGCGGCAATCTCGGTGAGATCCTCGACAACGTCGCTGAGACGATGCGCGAGCGCATCCGCATCCGCGGCGAGATCAAGACGCTGACGTCGCAGCAGAAGCTCACCGGCATTGTCATCGGCCTGCTGCCGATCGGTGTCGGCATCCTCTTCTCAATCATGAGCTGGGAGTACATCGCGCCGCTGTTCACGACGATGACCGGCAAGGGCATGCTCGTCGTGGCGACGGTGCTCGAGGTGATCGGCGTCATGATCATCCAGCGCATCCTCAATATCGAGGTGTAGGCCATGGTGCTCGACCCCGTTTCCGCTGCGATCGCGTTGATGGTGTTCGGCACCATCATCTGCCTCGTGCTGGCGTTGACCGCAGGCAGCCGCTCGACCGCGGCCATCGCCGCGCGGCAGCGGCTCGAGGGCTTCAAGCGCGGCGCGCCGGAGCCAGACGCCGGCGCACACATCGAGCCGTTCACGACGCGCGTCATCAGCCCGATTCTGCGTGGGCTGACGCACGGGCTCGGCAACCTGCTGCCGAAGTCGCTGCTCAAGGGCGTCGAGAAGAAGCTGGTGTACGCCGGCGAGCCGATGAATATTCAGGGCTTCCTGACGATGGTGCTCGTCTCGACGGGCGCGTCGCTTGCGCTGACGGTCCTGATCGTCGTCGTGTCGCAGGCGGCGATTGGACCGCTCACGGCCGGCATCGTCGGCTTCATGGCGTTCCTCGGCTTCTACCTGCCGTTCTACATGATCAGCTCGCGCGCACGGACACGGCAGCACGCGATCATCAAGAGCCTCCCGGATGCATTCGACCTCATCACGACGTGCGTTGAGGCGGGACTCGGGCTTGACGCGGCGCTGGCGCGAGTTGCGGAGAAGGTGCAAGGGCCGTTCGCCGACGAGCTCAAGCGGGCGCTCCGCGAAGTGGCGCTCGGGAAGTCGCGCCGCGACGCCCTCAAGGAACTCGGCGACCGCACCGGCGTACCGGACCTGATCCAGTTCACGAACGCCGTCATCCAGGCGGAGGCCATGGGCTCGTCGATCGGCCAGGTCCTGCGCGTCCAGGCCGAGCAGCTCCGCGTCCGCAGGCGCCAGCGCGCGGAGGAGCAGGCGTACAAGGCGCCGGTCAAGATGCTGTTCCCGCTGGTCCTGTGCATCTTCCCGACGCTCTTCATCGTCATCCTGGGGCCGGCGGTCATTACGATCATGCAGGGCTTCCCGAAGTAGGCAGCGTTCGGGCGCCCGTTATGTTCCCGTGACGTGCACGCCTCGACCCGCATTGACACGAACGCGCGTCGTCGGCGATCGTGAGGCGGAGGGTGGCCCTCCTGCAGGCCGCCGCCGGAGGAGAGCTGTATGCCGCGCGCCATCTGGAAGGGTGCTGTCAGCTTCGGGATGGTTTCCATCCCCATCAAGCTCTACAGCGCCATCGAGGAGAAGGACGTGGCCTTCCACCTCGTCCACAAGAAGGACGGCGCCCGCATCAAGCAGCAGCGCTACTGCCCCGAAGATGATGCCGTCATCGAGTGGAACGACGTTGCCCGCGGGTACGAGATCGGCCCTGGCCAGTATGTGATCCTGGAGCAGGAAGACTTCGACAAGGTCCCCATTGACACGACGCATACCATCGAGATCACCGACTTCGTCCCCCTCGCCCAGATCGACCCGATCTACTACCAGCGCACCTACTACCTCGAGCCGGACAAGGTCGGCGCCAAGCCCTTCGCCTTGCTTCGGGAGGTCCTGAGGGACTCGGAGCTCGTGGCGATCGCGAAGGTGACGCTGCGGCAGAAGGAGCAGCTTTGCACGCTGCGTCTGTACGAGAAGACGATCGCGCTCGAGACGATGTACTATCGGGACGAGATCCGCAGCACCGAGGACCTCGTCGATACGAGCGGTATCGCGATTAGCGAACGCGAGCTGACGATGGCGAAGTCGCTCGTCGAGATGCTCAGGACGGACTTCGACCCGACGAAGTACCATGACAACTACCGAGAGGCGCTGCTCGAGCTGATCGAGGCGAAGGCCGAGGGCCAGGAGATCAAGCGGCCGCAGCCCGCTGCGGGCAAGATCACTGACCTGATGGAGGCACTGCGCACCAGCATCGAAGCGGCGAAGCGAGACCGTGATAGCGCCGGCCGCGTCTTGGCCGAGGAAGCCGTCGAACACCAGCAGGAGGCCGAGCCCGCGCGGCGGGCACGACGCAGGCGCGCAGGATGACGCACTCGTCGCACGACGACGACCGCAGCCCGATCTCGCTCTCGACCGCCGGCCCGCCCGCCGGCGGTTCGCGTGCGCCCGACCGCGTTGCGCCAATGCTGGCCGCAGACGCGCCGGAGCCGTTCGACTCACCGGACTACATCTTCGAACTGATGTGGGGTGGCCTGCGTGCCGTCGCCCACGTCCGTGGCGGCCGAGTGCGGTTGCAGGCCCGCAACGGCCTCGACCTGACCCCGTACTTCCCGGAGCTCGAGGCGATCCCGCAGCGCCTGCGCGCACGGGAGTGCGTGCTGGACGGCGAGATCGTCGCCCTCGATGCGGATGCGCGGCCCTCGTTCGACTTGCTGCGCCCGCGCATGCAGGCGATGGCCGCGGCGCTCGAGGCGGGCGCACTCGAGGTGGATGCGTTGCCGCTCGAGTTCCGGCTGAAGAAGCTGTCCGGCCAGCTCACGTACCAGGCGTTCGACCTGCTCTGGATCGACGGCCGTTCGCTCATGGACCGGCCGCTCTGGCAGCGAAAGAACCGCCTGCATGACGCCGTCCGTTCGAGCGTCGACATCGCCGCGGTGGACTTCGTCGACGACGAGGGCGTCGCGTTCTTCGAGGCGGTCGTCGAGCGCAAGCTCGAGGGGATCGTCGCCAAGCAGAAGGTGAGCGCGTATATCCCGGGCAAGCGCAGCAAGGCTTGGCTGCAGGTGCGTGCGCTGCAGAGCGGCGATTTCGTGGTCGGCGGCTACGCCTTCGGCGGGACGCGACGGAAGGGCGACGTCTTCAGCCAGATCCTGCTTGGCGGCTACAGCGAGGGCCGCTTCGAGTACGTCGGCTCGGTGTCTGGCGGCCTGTCCGACCCAGAGGCGCGGGCGCTCGTCAGCCAGCTCGAGCGCCTGCACATGCCCGAGTCGCCGTTCCACGACCCACCACCGATCGCGCGGCTCATCTTCTGGACGAAGCCGGAAGTGGTCTGTCACGTGCGCTTTAGCGAATGGACGCGCGAGGGGTACCTTCGCTTCCCGATCTTCTCGGCATTGCGCCCGGACCTCTCGCCGGGCGACTGCCAGCTCGACTGACGATGCCGAAGACGGCACCTCGCGCTAGGGTGTGGCCATGACAACGGGGACGGATGCGGCCATCGACGCGGCAGCACGGACGCTCGTGTCTGCGCGCTACGTCATCGCGCTGACCGGCGCTGGCATCAGCGTCGAGTCGGGTATCCCACCGTTCCGCGGGCCCGGCGGCCTCTGGACGAAGCGCGGCGAGCCACCGATGGACGGCTATCGGCGCTTCATCGAGGATCCGGCAGCCGGCTGGCGCGAGATGCTGGCGCGCCGCAACGCCGATGACCAATTCGCCAGGTCGTTGCAGGCGGCGCGTCCGAACCCGGCGCACTACGCGCTCGCGCGGCTCGAAGAGCTGGGTGTCCTGCGCCATACGATCGCCCAGAACATCGACAACCTGCATTTCGAGGCCGGAAGCGTTGCGGTGACCGAGATCCATGGCAACCGGACCAAGCTGCGCTGCATCGACTGCGGCGCGCGCTGGCCCTGGCAGGCGTTCGAGATCGACCCTGACGACCTGCCGCCCAGCTGCCCGGAGTGCTGCGGCATCGTCAAGAGCGACACGGTGATGTTCGGCGAGCCGATCCCCAGCGCCGCCCTCGAGGTCTGCCATCGTGAGGCCGAGCGTGCCGACTGTGTGCTCATCGCCGGTACATCGGCCACCGTTTATCCGGCAGCGGGCTTCCCGGAGCTCGTGCTCGCCCGCGGCGGCCGGCTCGTCGAAGTGAACACGGATGATACGCCCTTCACGCCGTACGCCGCCGTGAGCCTCCGGGGCCCGGCCGGCGAGGTGCTGCCCGGCCTCGTCGACCGGGTCGAGGCGCTCGTGCGCGGGTGAGCGCACCGCATACTGTCGCCGTTTCGTGACGCCCGATACAATGGGGACGCAAGCCCCGCCCGCTCGGGCGGGGCTTTTCGCTACGGAGCCTGAACCATGCCCGACGCCTCGATCGCGGCCGCCCCGGAGACCGCGCGCGGCATGTCCGACCTGCTGCCAGCCGAGATGGAGCGCCTCCGGGCCGCGGAACGCGCCTTCATCGATACGTGCCGTGCCTGGGGCTACCGCGAGGTGCGCACCCCTGCTATCGAGCCGCTGTACCTCTTCACGGCCGCCGGCACCCTTTCGCCGCAGACGCTCGAGCGCGTCTACTCATTCTTCGACTGGGACGGCTGGAGCGGCGAACGCGTCGTGTTGCGGCCTGATTCGACGATCCCGGTCGCCCGACTGTATGTCCGCCATCTCGCCGCAGACGGGCCGGCGAAGCTCTACTACAGCCAGGACGTCTTTCGCTTCACCGACGACGGCTCGGCGCGTGCCGAGTGGCAGTGCGGCGTGGAGTTACTCGGCGACTGCGGTCCTGCAAGCGACCTCGAGCTAATCCTGCTCGCGCGCGAGGCGCTCGCGCGTGCCGGGGTCGGCGACCTCACGCTCCGCCTCTCGCATGCGGAGATCGCGCGGCGCGTGCTTGCCGCGGCCGGGCTGGCGAGCGACGAACAGGCGCGGGCATACGACCGCCTGTTAGACGGTGATGCCACCGTCCTCGAGGAGATTGAGGCGCGCTTGCCAGAGCTGGATACGCCGCTCCACCTGCTCTTCGATGTCGAAGGATCGGGCGGCGCGTATCTCCGGAACATCCAGGAGGCACTCGCACCAGCGATCCCGGGGCTCGCCGACGTACTCGACGAACTCGCGACCATCGTGGCGCCGCTCGAGCAGCTGGGCGTGCAGCCTCGCATCCAGGCCGCGCTTGCGCGGCGATTCGAGTACTACTCCGGCGTGGTCTTCCGCATCGATGCCGGCGACCGTCGCGTCGCAGCAGGCGGCCGCTACGACCGGTTGCTGGGGCTGATTGGCGGGCGCGACGTGCCGGCCTCAGGCTTCGCCGTGTATCTCGGCGCGATAGCGGCGGTTTCGACGCCATCGGCCGCTGCGACCGCGCCCCGACTGCGCGTGCTGATCGATGGTGGGGCCCGAGCGGCCGTGCGCGCCCACGAACTTGCCCGCGCGCTCCGCAGCCGTGGCCGTGTCGTTGAAACCTCGTGCTCCGGGGACGCTGGCGACACCCTCGTGCGCGTCGGCGACGATGCGTTCATCGTGCGCACGAGGGGCGACGAGCAGCGCTGCCCGGACGTCCCATCCGCCATGGCGGCGCTGGACGAAGTATGATCCGCCTCGCCATCCCCACGGGCGACCTGCGTGCGGCAACGGCTGCCTTGCTCGATGAGCGCAACGTTGCGCTCCCCGACTACGCGGCCGGCTCGCGTGCGCTACGGTTTCCGCTCCCGGACGGGCTGGGGGTGGCACGCGTGTTCCGCGAGAAGGACATCCCCGTCCAGGTCGCTCTGGGTCAGTACGACCTCGGCATCTGCGGCCGCCTCTGGGTCGAGGAGCTGACGCGCCAGTTCCCGCACCACGACCTCGTCCTCCTCGGCGCGCTTCCGTTCGGGGAACAGGAGCTCTGGATGGTCTCCGGCGGCGACACATGCGCCGCCTCGGTGCGCATCGCCAGCGAATACCCCGCGATCGCGGAGGCCGTCGCCCGCGGCATGCGGTTGCCGCGCTATCGCATCTTCGGCGTCTGGGGCGCCGCGGCCGCGTACCCGCCGGAGGACGCGGACCTTGCGCTCATTGCTGTGAGCGCCAGCGGCGACGTGGAGCGCGCAGGCCTGCGCCCGCTCTCGCGAGTCTTTGTGTCGTCGGCAGTGCTGATCGCGAACCGCGCCGCGCTGGCCTCACGCGACCTGTCGCCCGTGCTTGGCCGGCTGGCCGCCGCTGCCCGCGCGACCCCTCGCGAGCAACGGCTTGCGCTGGCCGGATCACTGCCGCTGCGGGTCACCGAGACGCTCTCCCGCCGGCTCGACGTTGTGCGGCTCGCGCTTCCCGACGGGCACGCGCAGTCGCACACGGTGGCCGCACTCGAGATGGCGTCGGTCGCTGTGGAGGGCTACGCGCGCGACTGTGCGGCCGCGCGGCCGACACTCGACATGCCAGGCGTCGAGGTAAAGGTGATCCGCCCGCAAGACATGCCGCAGCAGGTGGCGGTCGGGCACTTTGACGTCGCGGTGACGGGCCGGGACGTGCTCTTCGACCACCTCGTGCAGTTCCCGTCGAGCCCGGTGGAGGAGCTGGTCGACCTCGGCCGTTCGCGATACGGCCTGGCTGCGATCGTGAAGGACGTACCCGCCGACAACCTTGCCGACGCCGTCCGCTGGTGGCGCGAGGGGCGCGGCAGTGCGCCGATCCGCATCGCGAGCGAATTCCGGAACATTGCCGACCACTTCGCGCGCGAGCGCCGCCTCGGCCGCTACAGCGTCATCCCGATCGCCGGCGCGTCTGAGGGCTTCGTGCCGGACGAAGCGGAGATCCTCATCGAGGGTATCGAGACCGGGTCCAGCGTACGGGCGAACAAACTCACCGTGCTCGAGCGCTTCTTCGAGTCGACGAACATCGTCATCGCGAACAAGTGCCGGCCGGACGGCGCGATGCGCGGCGTCTTCGATGAGCTGCTGGAGCGGCTGCGTGCGGGTGCGGCGCCGCCCGTTGCGGCGGGAGGCGCGTGATGCCGCTGCTCGCGCTGCACATGACCGCGGCACGCGCGATCGCCTCGACGGTCGGCTCCAAGCGCATCGAGGCGGACACTGGCGCGTACTACCTTGGTGCGACCACACCGGACATCCGGGCGCTGACGAAGCAGCCGCGCGAGCACACGCACTTCTTCATGCTCGACGACTTCGGTGCGCAGTCCGGGGTGCACCGGCTGTTCGAGGCCCAGCCGCAGCTGCGTGAAGTTGGAACGCTCGACGCGTCGACGGCGGCGTTCATGGCCGGTTATATCACCCACCTCGTGCTCGACGAGGAGTACATCTGTCAGGTCTACCGGCCCTGCTTCGGCGAGCGGTCAGCGCTCGCCGACGACAAGATGGCCAACGTGATGGACCGGCTGCTGCAGTTCGATATGGACGCGCGCGAGCGCGCCGACGCCGAGGCCGTCGCAGAAATCCGCAGCGCGATCGAGGCAACGGCGGCTGACGTCGCGGTCGATTTCATCGCTCGCGAGGACTTGCGACGGTGGCGCGCCCTCCAGATCGAGATGCTGGAGCGGCCGCCAGATCTCAAGCGCATGCTCTCGCGCCATCTGCTCGCGGCGGGACGTGCTGACGAGGAGGCGATGCGCCGCTTCCACGACGAGGAGGCTGCGCCGCTGCTGCGCGCGACGATCGAGCGGCTCGGCGAGGAGCGCATCCGCGAGTACATCGAGAGCGCGCGCCGGAAGGCCGAGCGCGCTGTGCGCGAGTACCTGTCGTGAGGGTGGTCGTCGGTGCTGAGGAGGGGCGGCGCACGCTGCTGCGCCGGCAGCCGCTCGGCGAGACCGAGCTGCCAGCGCGCATCCGCGACGCGAACGCCCGGCTTTTCGGCGCGGACCTGTCGGTCGAGCAGCAGGTGCGGCGCATCCTCGACGACGTCCGACGAGAAGGCGACGCGGCGCTCCGGCGCTATACCGAAGCGTTCACCGGCGTGCGCCTCGGGCCGATCGAGGTGTCGCGCACGCAGATCGAGGCCGCGTACAAGCAGGTCGATGCCCAGCTCGTGGAGGACCTTCAGGCCGCGGCGGCGCGCATCCGGCGCTACCACGAGCGGCAGCGGGAGCACTCCTCGCGGTCGTTCTCGGATGACGGCATCGGCATGCAGGTGCGGGCGATCGAGCGCGTCGGCATGTACGTGCCCACGTCGGCCGGCGCCGTGTACCCGTCGTCGGTGCTAATGACCGCGGTCCCGGCGAAGGTCGCCGGGGTGGACGAGCTGCTGATGACAAGCCCGCCCGGCAAGGACGGGCGCATGGCGCCGCTGAAGCTTGTTGCCGCGGATATCGCCGGCGTCGACCGCGTCTTCGCGCTCGGCGGCGCCGAGGCGGTCGGCGCTCTGGCCTACGGCACCGAGACCGTGCCGCGCGTCGATAAGATCGTCGGCCCGGGGAACATCTTCGTGACGGTCGCCAAGCGCGAGGTGTTCGGCGCCGTCGGGATCGACGCGCTCTACGGCCCCAGCGAGACCATCGTCATCGCCGACGAGAGCGCGGACCCGATGCTCGCCGCGGCGGACCTGCTGGCGCAAGCCGAGCACGACGAGCTTGCCACGCCGATCCTGCTGACGACCTCGCGCGAGGTGGCAGAAGCGGTGGGGCGCGAGGTCGAGCGCCAGCTGCGGCTGCTCGAACGTGAGGAGATCGCGCGCACGTCGTTCGAGGCGCGCGGCGGCGCGGTCGTCGTCGAGAGCCTCGCCGAGGCCGTGGCGCTCGCGAGCGACTACGCGCCAGAGCATCTCTGCCTGCTCGTCCGCGACGCGGCAGTCGTGGCCGCGACCGTCCGCAACGCCGGCGGCATCTTCGTCGGGGACGACGCGCCCGAGTCGTTGGGCGATTACACCGCTGGCCCGAGTCACGTCATGCCGACGTCCGGCGCCGCCCGCTACGCCTCGCCGTTGGGCGTGCACGACTTCCTGAAGGTCACGAGCGTCGTCGCGGTCGATGCGTGGCAGTTGCGCGCCGCGGGCCCGGCGGCGGCGCGGATCGCGCGCGCGGAGGGCTTCACCGCCCACGCACGGTCGATCGAGCTGCGGCTCGACCGCGGCGAGCGCGAGGGCGGGGCGAAATGAGCGCATTCGAGATCCGCGCGCTGATCCGGCCGGACCTGCGCGACATGCCGGCCTACGTGCCGATCGAGCCGACCGACGTGCTCGCCGAGCGGCTGGGCATCGACGCGCGCGAGGTACTCAAGCTCGACGGCAACGAGAACCCGTTCGGCCCGTCGCCGAAGGCGATTGAGGCCATCACCGCGTACCGCGACTGGCACATCTATCCGGACCCCGACCAGCGCCGCGTGCGCGAGGCGCTGGCCCAGTACACCGGCGTTGGGCCAGAGCGCATCGTCGGCGGCCTCGGCAGCGATGACCTGATCGACCTCGTGTTGCGGGCGGTCGTGTCGCCCGGCGACGGCGTCATCAACTGTCCGCCAACGTTCGGGATGTATCCGTTCGCGACCGAGGTCGCCGGCGGGCGGGTGATCGGTGTGCCACGCCACGAAGACTTCGCACTCGACGTCACCGCCATCGAGAAGGTCGCCGATAGCGCGAAGCTCGTCTTCCTGGCCTCGCCGAACAATCCGACAGGCAATCTGACGCCCGTCGAGGACATCGAACGCCTGCTCGCGAGGGGCCTGCTCGTTGTCGTCGATGAGGCCTACATCGAGTTCGCGGGACGCTCGCACTCGGTGCTGCCGCTCGTCCAGCGGCACGAGAACCTCGTGGTGCTGCGGACGTTCTCGAAGTGGGCGGGGCTGGCCGGGCTGCGGGCCGGCTACGGCATCATGGCGCCGGCCCTTGCATCGCTGCTGATGACGATCAAGCAGCCGTACAACCTGAACGTCGCGGCCCAGGTGGCGGTGGTCGCCGCACTCAAGGACCGGGCGCTGCTCGACGAGCGCGCCTGCAAGGTTGCCGGGTTCCGGGAGAAGCTGTCCGAAGCGCTAAGCGCGATCGACTGGGTGGCGCCGTACCCCTCGCAGGCAAACTTCGTCCTGTGCCGGCTCGACGACGTCGACGCGCTCGAAGTGAAGAACCGGCTCGCGAAGCGCGGCATCTTCGTCCGATACTTCGACACGCCGATGCTCCGCAACCACCTGCGGATCAGCGTCGGCCTGGAGGAGCAGAACGCGCGCGTCGTGGCGGCGCTGAGGGAGATCGGAGCCGAGCTTGGGCGCTGAGGGCCGCGCGGCGCGCGTTGTGCGCGAGACGAAGGAGACGCGCGTCGAGGTCACGCTCGACATCGACGGCGCGGGCCGCGTGTCGGCGAAGACGGGCATCGGCATGCTCGACCACCTGGTCGAGCAGATCGGCAAGCACGGGCTGTTCGACCTCGAGCTGACGGCGACGGGCGACCTGCACGTCGACGAGCACCACACCGTCGAGGACGTTGGCCTGACGCTCGGCCAGGCGCTGGACCGGGCGCTCGGCGACCGCGCCGGCATCGTCCGCATGGCGGACGCGCTGGTGCCGCTCGACGAGGCACTCGCCTCGGTGGCGGTCGACATCTCCGGCCGGCCGTATTGCGCCGTCGAGGTGTCGTGGACGCTGGACCGCATCGGTGAGCTGCCGGCCTCGCTCGTCGAGCACCTGCTGTCGTCGATCGCGACGGAGGCGAAACTGACGCTGCACGCGCGCGTCCTGAAGGGCGCAAACGACCACCACAAGGCTGAGGCGATGTGTAAGGCGCTCGGGCGGGCGCTGTGCGCGGCGACGCGTATCGAGCCGCGGCGGCTCGGCGATGTGCCGAGCACGAAAGGGGTCCTGTAGGGCCGCCAGGACGGCAGGCAGCAGAAAGGGCACGCAACCGCGTGCCCTTGATCGTGTCGGCTGCGGCTGTTGCCTCAGCTGCAGCCCAGGGACGTGCCGTTGAGGCAGTTTGCCGCCTCCGTAAACCGTCCGGCAATCGCGTTGCGGAAGACGATCACGGCGGTGACGATCACGGCGACGGCGACGATGGCCATCATCAGGCCGTACTCGGCGAGGGTCTGGCCGTCTTCATCCTCGAGCCGGTCGCCAAAGCCCCGCAGCGCGACCAGCAGCCGCAAAGCCAGTGCGTTGATCATGAAGCCCCCCTGTTCGTTGGCCGCCTCCCAGGCGGCCGGTCCGGCTCGCTGATGGCGCGCGAACCGCGGGCGGTTCCTGCGCGCTCCCCCGGTGATGGTGGCCGGCGTCCCGCGCCGGCTCCGGTTCGGGCATGGCGCCGGGCGGTGGGTCGCCGGATGCTGCCTGGGTGCAGAGGGGGCGCCGCGGCGTCCGCGACGCCCCCTCCCTGTGGCGTGTGGCTGACCCGCGAGGGTCTAGCTGCAGCCGGCGGTCGTGCCGTTCAGACAGTTGGTGGCCTTGCCGAACGCGCCCGTGATCGCGCCGCGGAAGGCGACCGCCGCCGCGACCACAACCGCGACCGCGATGACCGCCATGATCAGGCCGTACTCGGCCAGCGTCTGGCCTTCCTCGTCCTTCACCTTGGCCTCGATGCTCTGGAGAGCAGCGAGCACGCGCAGAGCCAGATCCTTCAGCATGTATCCCCCTTCAGGAACCGAACGCCCGCCCGAGGGCCCGGTCAGGCACCTACTCGCTTGCTGTCCCGCCACGACGGGTGGTCAGGACGCCGCCCGGCCCTCGGAAAGACGGACGGCAGGACGGTGGCCCCGTGTGTGACCGCAAACTTGCGGGGGCGGGCCCTGGCTTGTGGTCACGCCCGAAGCACACCGTCTTCACTCTGAGAGTCGGCAGTCGGCCGGCCGCCTGTAGGGGTTTGTGCGGACTTTCTTAAGGGATTTGACGAGCGGATTTAGGATTTCGTTTACAACTGGGCCTTGGCCGGCGTTGGTCGAGACATAACGCGCGTCGTGTGGGCCGCTCCGCGCGCCGATACCTGAAGCATGGCGCTGGTTGCGGCGAAGGCTAGGGCCACACGGGCGGAGACTGCCACCGGGGCCCGGACGGGCATCCCGGTGGGCTGGCTCGCAGTCGTGCTCCTGATCGTCGCCGCGTGCGCGTTGCCGCTGGTCCGGCCGGTCGACAACGACTACTGGTGGCACGCACGGACGGGCGTTTACATCCTCGACCACGGCATCCCGCGCCACGACCCGTTTTCGTGGACGCGCGGGGGCGACGCCTGGGTCGCCCATGAGTGGCTGTCCGAAGTCGCGATCGCGCTGCTGGTCCGCAGCGTCGGGTACGGCGGCGCGCTCGCGGTCTTCGTGGTGGCAGGACTCACATCTCTGGCGGTCGCCGCCGCGGTGGCGCGGTCGCTCGGCGCGCGCCCGGCCGTCGTGGCCCTGCTGTCGGCCGTCGCGCTCGCCGTTATGGCACCATTCCTCACGGTGCGCCCGCAGCTGCTCTCGTGGCCGCTGTTCGCAATCACGCTCGCGGTGCTGACCGCCGATGGCGACCGGCCGCACCGCCGCATCTGGCTGCTGCCGCCGATGTTCGCGTTCTGGGCGAACCTGCACCTCGGCTTCCTGTTCGGACTGCTCCTGGTCGTCCTATGGTGGGCCGCGACGGCGTGGGATCATGCGCACGGCCGCGACGGCGCCGATGTGCGGCGCGCCTCGGCGCTCGCCGTCGCCTGCGTCGGTGCGACCTGCGCCAACCCGAGCGGGCCCGCGCTGCTCTGGTACCCGCTCCGCTACTTGTCCGACGGCCAGGTGGCGGCCGCCCACGTCGCGGAGTGGCAACGGCCGGAAATCACGTTCCCGCTGCACGCGCCGATCTTCCTCGCGGCGTTGCTCCTCGTGATGTCGGCGCTGCTGCGGCCGCGCCCGCGCGCATTTCACCTCCTCGCCGCGCTGGTGTTCGCGGCGCTCAGCATGGATGCCGTCCGCCATGCGCCGTTCGCGGCGATCCTGCTCCTCCCCGTCGCGGGGCCGGCGATGGCCCGTCGCCGAAGCGGTATGGCGACGTCACACGTTGAGGCGCGCATTCCCTGGCCCGTCGCCGGGCTCGCGCTGGGCGTGGTCGCGGTCACCGGCGCGGCGGCCGCCGCAACGAGCGGTGCCGCGCTCTCGCTCTGGCGGCCGGACGACGCCGGCTACCCCGCGGGTGCTGCGGCGTACATCCGGTCGCATCACGGAGCGGACACGCGGCTGTGGAACGACTACAACTCCGGCGGCTTCCTGATCGACCGGCTGTACCCGGAGGTGCGCGTCTTCATCGATGGCCGCACCGATTTCTACGGCGATGCGCTCCTTCTAAACTACATAACGATGCAGGACGCACGCCCCGGCTGGCAGAACCTGTTCGACCGCTACGACATCGACGTTGCGCTGGTGCCGCACCAGGTCGCCCTGGCCAACGCGCTGACGGGCGCCTCCGGCTGGCAGCGAGTCTACGACGATGGCGCGTACGCGGTGTTCGAGCGCCGGTAGGGGGCCATGGTGGTGGGCGATGCAGGACTCGAACCTGCGACCTTCTCGGTGTAAGCGAGACGCTCTAGCCGGCTGAGCTAATCGCCCGGGCGCTGCATGGTACCGCGGGGCGCCGGGCGATCGTCGAAGGGGTGCCTGCACCTAGGCGGCGGGATTTCGAAAGGCGTAAACCGGTTTCGTTTACGTACCGATCATCATCCATGACCACCACCAGCGTCCCGGCGCGGTTCGAGGCTGCCTTCCGCACGGCGGCCCGGCTCGGTCCCGAGCGCACCGTCTGGTCGCGGCTGTGGAAGCGCGTCGAGTCGTTCCTCTCATCCGGCGACCTCGAGTACGAGCGCAACTTCCTGATGGTGCGGCCGGCGATCGCGGTCGGCGTGATGGTCGCCGTCATCGTCCCCCGGAACCTGCCGGGGCGCGATGGCGTGCTGCTCGCTTGCGCCTTCGCGATCCTGTACAACGTCCTGCTCGCGTACTTCGTCTTGGCGCGGCGCGTGTACCTGCTGCGTGTTACGAGCCTGCTCCTGGATCAGGGAACGGTGATCGGCGCCTCGCTGTACGTGTTCTACCGGATGGGACAGGCGGGCTACGAGTCTGACCTGTGGCTGCTCTACATCACGCTGATCGTCTCGGCGACGCTGTACTACGGACCGATCGGCTCGCTGTTCTTTACGGCCCTTTGGACGGGCCTGTTCGTCGGCGTGTCGCTAGGCTTCTACTCCTCCGACAGCTATTTCCGCGAGCAGCTGCCGGTGCGGCTCGTCTTCTTCCTGATGTCCGGCCTCGTGTCGATCTCGCTCGCCGCGGAGCTCCGCAAGCGGCGCGTGAACCTCGAACAGAAGACGCGGCAGACCCTGAGCATGCTCGCGCAGATCGTCGAGGCGCGGGACACGGACGCGGGCCAGCACCTCCGCCGTATCCAGCACTTCTCCCGCGCGCTGGCGCTACGGCTTGGATTCGATGAGGCGGAGGCCGACGAGATCGCGTACGCGGCGATGATCCACGACGTCGGTAAGGCGCAGGTGCCCGACGCGATCCTCAAGAAGGCTGGGCCGCTCACCATCGAAGAGCGGGCCGAGATCCAGAAGCACACATGCTGGGGCGACGAGCTGTTATCGGAGAACGAGGAGTTCCGCGCCGCCCGCGCCGTGGCGCGTTGGCACCACGAGCGATGGGACGGCGGCGGCTATCCCGACGGCCTCGCGGGAGAGGCGATCCCGTTGGTCGCCCGGATCGTCGCGGTCGCCGACATCTACGATGCCCTGATCAGCGAGCGCCCGTACAAACATGCATGGCCGCCCGGCGAGGCGATCGCTGAGCTCCGACGGATGGCCGGGACGCATCTCGACCCCGCCATCGTCGAGGCGTTCATTGACCTCTACGCCACCAACGTCCTGCGCGAGCTGGACGAGCGCGGCGGCGACGACTCGCCGGCATCGCGGCTGGCGGCCTAATCGACGTCGTTGCCCGTTGCCCGGGGCGAATTTACACTCGCCGCAGGACACGTCACCTTCGGAGGAAATGATGGACAAGGACGCCGTGATCAAGCGCGTCGAGGACGGATTCGCGCAACTGCTCGCAGCCGTCGATGGCCTCGACGAGCACGCGATGTCGAAGGTGTTCTACGGTGACTGGGCGGCGAAGGACATCCTCGCGCACATTGCCGGCTGGCATCACACGATGACCGGCGCCCTCGAGCGCATGGGGCGTGGCGAACGGCCGACGCCGGAAGGCGTCGACTACAGCGACGCCGACGCCTGGAACGCGAAGTTTGTCGCGGCGATGCGGCCGCAGACGGCCGCGACGGTCGTCGCGGACCTGCGGCAATCGTTCGCGAATTACATACGCGCCGCGCGCGCCCTGCCGGCCGACCGCTTCGGCGAGGGGAAGACCGCGAACCGCATCCTTGAGGCGAGCGGCTACGGCCACTATGCCGAGCACCTCCCGGCGCTGCAGGAGTATAGGGCGAAGGTCAGCGCCGCAGCCGGCTAAGCCGCTCGATCTCGCGCTCCGCCTCGACGACGAGCGAACGTACGATCTCGCCGGCTGGCCGCACGTCGTGCACGAGCCCGGCCGACTGCCCGGCGTACGCGGAGTGTGCCTCGGGCGGCGGCTCACCCGGAGTTGCCGACGATGCGAGGATCCGGTCGCGCTCGCGTCGCAGTTCGTCCTCGCGTCCATGCCAGGCGGCGGCGAACTCCGTCCGGACCGTCCGCCCGGAGATGCCCTCCGGCCAGCGCAGGCCGTCGATGATGTCGAAGACGTCCGTATAGACCGTGTCGTCGGCTGTTGCTGCGATGATGCGTTCTTGGTGCTGCAGCGCCGACGGCGTGGCCTCCACCGCGCAGACGAACCGTGTGCCGAGGATGGCGCCCTGCGCGCCGAGGGCAAGCGCCGCGGCCAGTCCGCGGCCATCGGCTATGCCGCCGGCGGCGAGCACGGGGATATCGCTCGCGACATCGACGCAGGCGGGCACGAGTGCCATCGTCGCGACGGTGCCGGTATGGCCGCCGGCCTCGCCACCCTGGGCGATAATCGCGTCCACGCCTGCTGCGGCCGCCCGCCGGGCGCCCTCGACGGTCTGCGCCTGGTACAGCACGCGCACACCTGCGTCGTGCGCCGCCTCAACGTAGGGTGATGCATCGCCGAAACTGAGCGTGACGCTCGGCACGCGCTCCTGGAGGCACACGTCGAGGAAGCCGGCGCCGCCGCCCCCGAGGACGAAGGCCCAGAGGTTGACGCTGAACGGCCGCCCGGTGCGGTCACGGACATCGCGGATGAGTCCACGCAGGTACTCCGGCCCGCGGCGGTCGATCCCGCCGAGGCCGCCGAGGCCACCGGCTTCCGATACGGCGGCTGCGAGCGCCGGCCCGGCCGTGCCGCCGGCCATGCCGGCGTTGCCCACCGGATGCTCGATGCCGAAGCGCTCGCAAAACGGCGTGTCGATCATCGTGCCACCCGTGTGGGGACAGCGCCACCGCGCGCGATCGCCGACACTTCAGCCTCAGGCCCGACGAGCATCAGCCGGTCGCCCATTTCAAGCCGGACGTCGAGCCCTGGGCCCACGATGAGCTCGCCGTTGGCGCGCTGGAGGCCGAGCACGGTGACACGCGCCGATTCGACCACGTGGCGTACATAGAGGCCGAACAGGCCCGAGTCCTCCGTGATCTCAAGCTCCGCGAGAATGCGCTCCCCCGGGCGGCCGGCCGCGAGCGTGTCGATGAAGTCGAGGATCGCCGGCTGCAGCGCCGCGAGTGCCATGCGGCGCCCGCTGATGACATACGGGGAGATGACCCGGTCTGCGCCGGCACGTCGAACGCGCGCCTCCGACTCGCGCTTGCCCGCGCGCGCGACGACATAGACATCGGGGTTGAGCGCCTTCGCGCTGAGCGTGATGTAGGTATTGCCGGAGTCGGAATCCGAAGCCGCGAGGAGCGCCTTCGCGCGCCGGATGCCCGCCGCTTCGAGCACGTCGTCCGACGCGGCATCTCCCTCGATCACGAGGCAGTCGGCAGCGATGGCCCGCGACCGCGCCTCTTCGTTGTTCTCGACGACCACGAACGGGATCTTCCGCTCTGCAAGCTCACGGGCGATCTCTTCACCGACGCGGCCGTAGCCGCACAGGATGTAATGGTCGCGGAGTTGCTCGATGCGGCCCTTCATCCGTGTCATACCCAGCGCAGCGCCGAGATCGCCTTCGATCACGAGCGCCACGAACGTTGTCAGCAAGTAGAAGGCGGTGCCAACGCCGAAGAGTACCAGCACGATGGTGAAGACGCGCCCCTCCGTATCGAGCGGGCGGACCTCGCGGTACCCCACGGTGGTGACCGTCGTCACCGTCATGAACAACGCGTCGCCGAGCGACCAGCCCTCGATCGCCATGTACCCGGCCGTACCCGCGGCGAGCAGGCCCGCGAACACGACGAGGCCGGTGAGCAGACGCGCGCGGAGCGTATGCAACGTGGGTGTGCGATTCATCTCATTGACGAGTGTATCGGCGCGCCCGCGGTCAGCGGTTGCGCTCGCGCAGGGCGCGCTGGATGGCGCGGTCTGCGTCGCGCTTGGCGATCGCCTGGCGCTTGTCCCAGGCCTTGCGTCCGCGCGCGAGGCCGAGCTCAACCTTCGCGGTCCCGTCCTTCAGGTAGAGGCTCAGCGGCAGGATCGTGAGGCCGCGCTCGCTGACGGCGCGGCTCCATTCCCGGATCTGCCGCTTGTGGAGCAGGAGGCGGCGGGGACGGGTGGGCTCGTGGTTGACGTAACCACCGGATCCGTACGGCGCGACATGCGCGCCATACAGCCAAATCTCGCCGTTGAGCGCGCGCGCGTGCGCCTCCCGGATGTTGGCGCCGCCGGCGCGGATCGACTTGATTTCCGTGCCGGTCAACGCGATGCCGGCCTCAAGGCGGTCGAGGATCTCGTAGTCGTGGAAGGCCTTGCGGTTCGCCGCAACCGGCTTGATCTCGGCCATCGGCGCGCCCCCGAGGCTAGCCGCCGGTGGTCGTCGGCGTCGCGGCGACCGGTGTCTCCGGGGCGGGCGTGCGCGCGGGCGTGAAGTTCGTGCCGCGCAGGATGTCGAGCGCCTTGAACAGCTGCACGTCCGTCCGGGTGTCGATGTCTTCGTCGGAGAGCTGGATTGGCACGTCCGGCCGGATACCGACACCTTCGATCTGCACGCCGTTCGGCGTCAGCCACTTCGCGATGCTGACGTACAGCTGGCCTCCGTCCTTCAGGTCGTTGGAGACGTTGACGGTGCCCTTGCCGAACGACTTCTCGCCGACAAGCGTCGCCCGCCCGTTGTCGTGAAGCGCCGCCGCGAGCACCTCCGAGCCGCTGGCGGAGAAGCGGTTCATGACGATGACCACAGGGATCTCGAGCGCCGCGCCACCGTTATGCGAGGTGAATTTCGTCTCGCTGCCATCGCGGTCGCGTTCGAGCAGGATCGTCTTGCCCCCATCGAGGAACTCGTCGGCGATGTCGGCCGTCGTGCGGAGAAGGCCGCCGGGGTTGTTCCGCAGGTCGATGATGATGCCGCGCTTGCCGCTGCTGACCGCGTCTTTCAGGATCGCGACGACTTCGTCATGGGTTGGCTCATCGAACTCGCGGATGTGGAGGTAGGCGATGTCGTCGATGGTGGCTCCGGAGCCGTCCTTGAGCGCGCCTCCGGGCGGCTGCGTGGTCACGCTTGCCACCTTGATTTCGTCGCGCTCGATCTCGAGCGTCTCTTCGGTGCCGTCCTCGTGGCGGACCTTGAGCGTGACCTTGGTCCCGGCGGGGCCGCGGATCTTGAGCACCGCCTTCTCCTGCGTCCAGCCGCTGGTTGATTCGCCGTCGACCTCGAGGATCACATCGCCGGCCTTGAGCCCGGCCCGCTCGGCCGGCGTGTCCTCGATGGGGGCGACGATCACGATCTGGCCATTTTGCTGTGCGACCGTGGCGCCGATGCCCTCGAACTTGCCTGACGGGCCGACGCTCGTCTTCACGGTCTGCGGGTCGACATAGAACGTCCCGCTGTCGGGGAAGGTGCTGAGCATGCCGTTGATGGCCGCCTGGTACTCGGTCTCGCGGTCGACGAGGTCCGGGTCGACGTACCGCTGTTCAAGGATGCGGAAGATGTCGTTGAGGGTGGAGAAGTCAGTGCTGCCGCCGTCTGATCGGACGGGCGTGGCAGTGGTATCTCCGCGCGCGGATGGGGAGGAGCCGCCGTCGCCGCGCACGACATAACCGAGCGCGAACGCGAGCACCAGCACCGAGCCGGCCAGAAGGCCGATCACGGCCCAGCGAGCTGTCTTCAGCATTGCGGGGGGAACACTCCTTCGGAGCCCGGCTCGCCGGCCCGTTGTCGACCGGCAGTCTAGCACGGCAGGATTGCGCCAAGGCGCGCTAGGCGCTGCGCCGCGCGCCGCCCGCCGCTTGCCTGCGCTGTGCTTTGACCTCGTAGAGCCGGCTGTCGGCGATCTCCAGCAGTTCGCCAGGCGAGCGGGAATCGTCCGGGCAGGTGGCAGTCCCGATCGAGATGCCCAGGCGCACCTGTTCGTCGTTCGGCGTGAATGCTGCGGCCCGGCTCACTGCATCGGCCAGCTTCTCGGCGGTCGCGGCCGCTTCGGCGGCGCCGGTGTTGGGCAGGATGACGACGAACTCGTCGCCGCCATACCGGGCGCCGATGTCGGTCGAGCGGATGTGGCCCGAGATCACCTGGCCGACGAGGCTGAGAAAGCGGTCGCCCACCATGTGCCCATAGGTGTCGTTGATCTGCTTGAAGTTGTTCATGTCCATCAACAGCACCGTAAGCGGCTGGCCGTAGCGGACTGAGCGCTCGATTTCGTGCGAGAGCTGCTCGTAGAAGTATCGGTGGTTGAAGAGGCCGGTCAGCGCATCGCGGTACGCCATCGTGCGCAGGCGCTGGCTGAGCTCCTCGAGGTGGTTGGAGTACGCGCGCTCGATCTTCACGTGCGTGCTGCGAGAGTGCGCCGCAAGGAAGATCCCGAAGGCGGCGCCGCCGAGGACGAGAGCAAGCTCTATTGCCGTGTACGTGGGTGTGGGCATCGTCATCGGGCCGATGACGATGACGGCGCAGGTCAGGGCGACCAGCAGTGCGCCGGTCCCCGTAAGGAGATTCCCGATAGCTGGAGGGCGGACGTGGGCAGGTGGCCCGACGCTATCTAGGATGCCGCGGGTGGGGGTTCGCTCCATGCAACACCGAATGAGCGACGCCCCGACGGCGGACGCGCTCCGGTACCTCCGCAGGTAATATCGGAGTCTGCAGGAGGCGGCTTGAGCGAGTGGCCCGGCGGCGGCCATACGGGCGCGCCAGCGCGAGTGCCGCCGCCCATAGCAAACATAACATCTATAGTGCGATCTTGAGCGGAGGCTGGCCCCGAGTGCCGCGCAGTACGAGACCTTCGGACGCTTCGGGCGTTAGCCGACCGGCGACTTGGTGCCGCGCAACATCTCGAGGACGGCCCTCAGCGGCTCCTCCTCGCGCTCGATCGCCTCTTCCGATCGGAAGATGTCGACGAGCGTCGTGTCGGGCTCCGGTGCCTTCGTCGCCGCCAGCGTCGGCGCCGCCTGAGCTGCCGCCCGCTGACGCCACCGCTCAATCATTGCAGCGGTCGACTCCTGGAGGTCCGATGTGTGCGCGGCCGGTCGACGCACCGTCGCGGGACGGTCGGCCTGTCGCGACGAGGCGACGCTGACGTTGGCGCTTTGGATCGTCTTGTGACGGCCGTACGTACGGTACACCGCGAGCGCGCACGGCACAGCGACGATCCCAGCGCCGGTCGCGGCAACGAGCGCGACCCACGCGGCCGGCGCGCCGGCTACCGGCGCTGCGACGAGCGCTGCGATGGCGATGAGCGCGCCGGCGACGGCGACGTGCCACTGCGTCGGTCTGCGGACGAAGGCGACGATCGTGGCGAGCAGCTGCGATTCGGCCGGTTCGCCGGTCGCCATGCCTTCCGCCGAGCCAGACGGCGCCCGCCGCCGTCCTCGACGTTCAGCCTGCTCTCGTGCTCGCCGCTCTGCGCGGCTTTCGCGCAGATGTCCCGACGCGAGGAGTTCCTGCTGACGGTTGCGATCGTACTCCTCGCGGCGACGCGGCGTGCCGAGCACCGCGTACGCCTCGTTGAGCTTGTCGAGCATCGCCTGGGCCCGAGCGTCCGATTCCGCGAGCGCCTGGTACTTCCGCGCAAGGTGCCAATACGCCTGATCGACCATGGCGCCATCGGCTGACGGTCGCAGGCCCAGAATCTCGTAGTAGTCAGTGGTTGCCATTGTCGTATCCCCTCGCCCGGTTGGTCTGAAGACACAAACGCGGCGCCGGAGGGGACCGTTTCCGATGGCGGACGATGCTTGACTGCGCCCCATCGACGAGCGATCTCCGGCCATGGCGCGGGGTTCGCCGCGCCTGCCGCGATCATGCCCGGCACAACCCCGGGATGACCCTTCTCCCCCATTCAGCATCGGATGCCGCCCGCTGAACTGTCGCTGCGTTATGTCGAATATTCGTGCGGATTGTAGTGCCAGCCCCCGTCGTCGCGTTGAGCTCTTGGTAAGGAGTTGCGCGATGACTATCAACACCGAGCCAATCCGCGACCGTCGAGGCGTCCCCATGTTCGTCTGTCCGCGCTGTGGCGTCGGCCTCGCACCGTCGGACCTGTTCGATCTAGGATTGCGTGTGCCAGAGCCCTACGAGACGCGCGAGGACTACCTAGATGCCGAGCTCCTCGACGCGATCAGCCACGCCGCCTGCAGTGCAGCGGCGAAGGCAAGCTGAGGGATTGACCTCCCGCCTCGAATGCCGATAGCGTTCCACCGGACCAAAGGGGAGTAACTGGCCCGCAGGCCCGCGGGCAGTCCGGTGCGCCAGACCCGTCCGCAGATACAGGCGGACCGGCCGGACGACTTCGCAACGTTGCGAGGGCAGTGAGACCTTTGATGACGGATGTCATCAAAGGTCTTTTTGTGAACGGGATTCTCGATGCGCGCGGCCCTGTCGACCTGGCGCTGGCCGATCGTGATGGCGCTGGCCGCGTGGCCGGCGGCGCTGCTGCGCCTCGGCCTATGGTCTGGGCCGCTTGTACTCGAGACGACCATCTATGGTCTGGCGATCGTCACCGCGGCATTCCTGCTCACCTGGACGGCGGAAGCGTCGGAACGCGACGTGCCCCGGACGCTCGCGCTCGCGGGCCTGGCGTTAATCGCCGTGCTGCCGGAGTACGCGGTCGATGTCACCTTCGCGTGGAAGGCCGGCAACGACCCGTCCTATGCAGCGTATGCGACGGCGAACATGACAGGCGGCAACCGTCTGCTCATCGGACTTGGCTGGACGATGGTGGTCGCGATCTTCATCTGGCGCACGCGTCGCAACGTGCTGGCGCTCGCGCAGTCGCATCGCGTCGAGGTCGGCATCCTCGTGGTCGCCACGGTGTACTCGTTCATTATCCCGTTCCGTGGTGGCATCACGCTGTTCGATGCAGCGTTCCTTATTGCACTCTTCGCCCTGTACGTGTTCCTCGCATCGCGCGGCGAGCTGGAGGAGGAGTCTTCCCTGGTCGGTCCCGCGGAGACGATCGCCAATCTGCCTAAGCTGCAGCGACGGATGGTCGTCCTCGCGATGTTTCTGTACGCGGGCCTCGCGATCCTCGTTGCCGCTGAGCCATTCGCGGACGGCCTGATCGAAACGGGCGTCGAGCTTGGCATCGACGAATTCCAGCTCGTGCAGTGGGTGGCGCCGCTCGCGTCGGAATTCCCGGAGTTCCTGGTCGCCGGGCTGCTCGCGTGGCGCATGCGCGCCGACGCGGCGCTCGGTGCGCTTGTGTCATCGAAGGTGAACCAGTGGACACTGCTTATCGGGTGCTTGCCCCTCGCGTACGCAGCGTCAAACCAGAGCATCGACCCGCTGCCGACGGACGCGCGTCAGGCGGAGGAGGTGCTGCTGACGGCAGCGCAGAGCCTCCTCGCCGTGATCCTCCTGATCAACCTCCGCATGACGGCGTGGGAAGCGGGGACGCTCGCGGTCCTATTCCTCGCGCAGTTCCTCACGCCCCATTCCGTCATTCCGCGCAACGCCTTCTCGATCATGTACTTCGTTGCCGCAGGGACCTTCGTGGTGCGGCAGTACTTCGAACTGCGCCCGTACTTCCGCTCACCCGTCGACAGCGTGCGCCGCGTCGTGCCGGCGCGCGGACGCAGTCCTTGACAAGGAGCCGCTGGCGCACGATGGTGGTGCCACCTGCCTCCGTGTGTTCTAGGGAGGGTGTATGGCCACCTACGTCGTCCTCGCGAACCTCACCGACCAGGGCGTCCGCACGATGCACGACCTGCAGCGGCGGCTCGAAAACGCCCGCCAGACGTTCGCCGCCTTTGGGGCGGAGCTCAAACAGCTCTACTTCGCGATGGGAATATACGACTATGTCGTGATCGCCGAAGCGCCGGATGACGAGACGATGACGCGCGTCTCGCTCGCCGTCAGCAGCCAGGGCAACGTGCGGACCAACTCGTTCCGGGTGTTCACCGAGGACGAAGCGGTGCGCATCGTCGAGGCGATCCACTGACGGCTCACGACGCGCCGAGCGCCCAGGATCTGTTCGAGGAAGCGCAGCGGCTCCAGGCGGCGCACGACACGGCCGGTGCGCTTGCCTCGGCCGAGCGCGCGCTGGCGATCGAGCCGGACTTCGTCCCGGCGCTCCAGCTTGTCGCGACCATCATCGTCACACGCCATCGCCGCTATCGGGAGGGCCTGGCGATGATTGAGCGCGCGCTGGCGCATGAGGCGCGTGACCCCGGACTCTGGTATACGGCTGGTTGGCTCTATGAGTTCGCCGCACACGAAAGCGCGCGGCGCGGCCGAGCCGCTGCCGCTCGAGCGGTGCGCGAGCTCTACGAGCGCGCGGCGGAGTGCTTCCGGACCTGTCTCGCGCTGGGCCCGGCGGGTAAGCTCGAAGGCGACGCGCAGGACCTTCTGGACCACGTCGAGAACGAACTGGCGTCGATGTGAGCGGGAGCGGCGCCGCTTCCACTCCCCTACCCTACCGGTCCGCCCGCCGCATTCGCTCGCGGCGCGGCACACACTGCGGGGAACCCCTAACGTGACCTCCATCGCCGCGCGCTTTGAGGAGCTGCATCCGACGTCTGCGCGCCTGGCGGAGCGCGCGCGCCAGGTGTTCCCGGACGGCGTCACCCACGAGATCCGGCACAACGTGCCGTTCCCTGTGTACGTGGCCTCGGCCCAGGGCGGCCGGAAGTACGACGTGGACGGCAACGAACTCGTGGATTATGTCATGGGACATGGCGCGCTGCTCCTCGGGCACGGGCACCCGGCGATCACCGAGGCCGTCACGCGACAGTTGGCGCGCGGCACGCATTACGGCGCCTCGCACGAGCAGGAGATCGCCTGGGGCGAATGGGTGCAGCGGCTGGTGCCGTCGGCTGAGAAGTTGCGGTTCACCTCATCGGGCACGGAGGCGACGATGATGGCGCTGCGCCTCGCGCGCGCGGCCACCGGCCGGCCACGTGTGCTGCGCTTGCGAGAGCACTTTCACGGCTGGAACGACAGCGTCACCGGGCAGCCACCGACCGAAGGGACGCTGCCGCGCGCCCCCGGCCTGCCGCAGGGCACGCTCGAGGCGTCGATTGTCGTGCCACAGGATGACGCCATCGTGCTCCAACGGACGCTGGACGATCACAGCGACGAGATTGCGGCGGTGATCTTCGAAGCCACCGGCGCGCATTGGGGCACGACGCCGATCGATCTCGGCTACGTCCGGCGACTCCGCGCCGAGACCGCGGCACGAGGGATCGTGCTGGTATTCGATGAAGTCATCACCGGCTTCCGCGTCGCGCCCGGCGGTGCGCAGGAGGTCTATGGCATCACGCCCGATGTCACGACGCTCGCCAAGATCGTCGCTGGCGGGCTCCCCGGCGGCTGCGTCGCCGGCCGCGCCGAGATCATCGAGCGTATCGCCATCGGCGACCGCGCGACCCGCGAGGAGGCCCGTGACGAGCGGATCGCGCACCCCGGCACCTTCAACGCCAACCCGCTGTCGGCGACGGCGGGCGCGACGATGCTCTCACTAATCGCCGACGGCGCAGCACAGCGACGGGCGAGCGACACGGCGGCCGCAATCGCCCGCGACATGAATAGCGTGCTGCGCGAGGAGTCGGTCGTGGGCGCGGTCTACGGTCAGGCTTCGATGCTCCACATCGCGCTGGGCATGGACCGGCAGCCGCCCGACGGCTATTCGTGGGGTTGGACGAGCCTGCCGGCGCCGCCGCCCCGGGTGCCCGTCGAGGTGGGCCAGGCCCTGCGGCTTGGCATGCTCAACGAGGGCATCGATCTGATGAGCGGCGGCCTCATGGTCTCGGCGGTCCATGGCGAGGACGACGTCGACCGCACGGTCTCAGCGTTTCGTGCGACACTCGGCGCAATGAAGGACGAACGCCTCCTCTGACGGCGCTATCGCCCGCGGAGCCGGTCGATGAGCCGGTCGAAGAAGCCGTCGCGAAAGCCGGCCTCGCGGCTGCGGTTCCAGCGGCGCTGGGCGGCGCGGGCGCGCCGGAGGCCCTGGACGCGCTCCTGCATGAGGGCGCGCACGCGCGCCGCCTCACCCGCATCGAGCCAGAAGCCGTGCTGGTGCGGGCAGACGTCCAGCTCCAGATTGTTGCCGCGATAGTTGAACGATGTCATTCCCTCTCCGCACACGAGGCAGCGCAGAGGGCTCGCATGGCGCGCGTAGTCGATGGTGCCGGCGAGCGCGTCTTCGTCACTGGATGCGCTCGCTTCGAGGTCGTGCAGCTCGCCGTAGTCGTACCAAGCGCCCGCACAGGCGGGGCAGCGGTCGATATCGATGCCCCGTTCGCGGTCGGGCCGCAAGGCTTGGCCGTCGCGCGGGCAACGCAAGGTCATGAGGAACTCCTGCGATGACAGCCTAGAATGGCTCGGCTGGTGTGGGCAATTGCGGAGGTGTCATGGCTTCGACGTTCTGGGATGCTGAAACGTACGACCGCATCGGCACCCCGATGCGCGCTTGGTCCAGACAGGTGATCGATGATTTGCAGTTGCAAGGAGACGAAGTCGTGCTCGATGCGGGTTGCGGCTCGGGTTCGGTGACGTTCGATCTGCTGGAACGGCTGCAGCGCGGGCGAGTCTATGCGGTCGATGCATCGCCAGAGATGATCGCCTCGCTGAGGGCGTACATCAAGGAGCGGGGGGAGCGCCGGATCACACCGATGGTCGCCAGCCTGACCGACTTCACCCTCCCCGAGCAAGTCGACTGCGTGTTCTCGAATGCCGTGTTCCACTGGATCCCGGACGACGACGCGCTGTTCGGCTGCCTGCACCGGGCGACGAAGCCCGGCGGCCAGCTGCGGGCACAGTGCGGCGGCTTCGGGAACAACGCGCATGTGCTCGAGGCGGTCGCTGTGGTGCGTGAACGCCCGCAGTTCGCGCCGTACCTCCATGGGTTCAGTGACTCGAAGAAATACCGCACGCCCGAGCAAGCAATGAGGGCACTGGAGGCGGCCGGCTGGCGCGATGTCCAGGCGCGTCTCTGGGATCAGCCCGTGCCGTTCGCCTCGCACGCGGACGGCGCGCTGTACGTCCGGACCATCCTGCTGCGAGACCACGTGGCGCGCCTACCGGATGCCGCGACACGGGAGGCCTATGCGATGGCCGTCGTCGAGGAGACGGTGGCGCGGTGGGGCGAGCCCTACACAGCCGACTACGTGCGACTCGACCTCTGGGCGACGGCGTAATTGGCTTGGTGCGCTTGCCGGTCCTAGCCGGCGAGTCGGGTATCCTCGCTGCACGATGAACAATACGCGTGATGACGCCTTGACGGTCGCGCCATGAGGCTGGGTGAGACGACGCTCGCCGGTGTGTCGGCGGACGTGCTCCCTGCAGGCATCGTCGGCATCGACGTCGGTATGACGCTGACGAAGCGGGTAGCACGACGCGATGGCCGGATCGAGGCGAGCGTCTCGCTGACTGGGGCGGCGCCTGCGGCCAGCGGTACGGCTCGCGCGAGCGTGACGGGCGCTCGCGCGGCGCTGCTGGGTGGATTTGAGCGCCGCGCGGACGTGCCCGAGCTGGAGGCTGCGGCACGCGGGGCCCAAACTCTGCTGGCTGCGAGCGGCATGGACGCGAGGACAGCCTTCGTCGTCGCGCTCCTCGGCACCGGCACTGCCTTCGCGCTTGTCGACGGCCGTCAGGTCCGCCACCTGGGCGGGACGGCGCTCGGCGGCGGTTCGTTTGCGGCGCTCGCGCGCCGCATCGCGACCGGTCGATCGTACGACGATTGCATCGTGGCCGCCGGTCACGGCGATCGCCGCCGGGCGGACATCATGGTCGCCGACGTCTACCCTGAGGGCATCGGCCGGATCGGGCCCGACCTGACGGCGGCGCACCTCGCGAAGATGGAGGGCGCTCCGTCCGAGGACGATGTGCTCGCGGCGCTCCTCAACCTCCACGCGGAGAACATCGGCCAGATCGCGGCGTCGCGCGGTATCATCGCCGGCGTGCGCAGGCTCGTTCCCGTTGGCGGTTTCGTCCATGACAACACGCCATTCGTCGAGGCGTTCGAGCGGATGGCGATGATGTTCGGCGTCATCGTCGAGCAGGTACCGGCGCCGGGGTTCGCGGGCGCGATCGGTGCCGCAATCCTCGGGGCGGAGGCCGCATGAAGCTGGGCGTGGTGTTCCCGCAGACGGAGATCGGCAACGATCCCCTCGTGATCCGCGATTACGCGCAGGCGGCGGAGGCGCTGGGCTACCACCATGTGCTCGTGTTCGACCATGTTCTGGGAGCCGACCCGGGACGCTTCGAAGGGCGGTTCAGGCCGCCGTACACTCACAAAACGCCGTTCCACGAGCCTTTCGTGCTGTTCGGCTACCTGGCCGGGGTAACGGAGCGCCTCGAGCTGTGCACGGGCATCCTCATTCTGCCCCAACGGCAGACCGCGCTTGTCGCGAAGCAGGCGGCCGCCGTGGATGTGCTGTCGCGCGGCCGCGTGCGCCTTGGCGTCGGTATCGGCTGGAACTTCGTCGAATACGAAGCCCTCGGCGAGAACTTTCGCAACCGCGGCCGACGCATCGAGGAACAGGTCGCGCTGCTGCGCCGACTTTGGACCGAGGAGCTGGTGGACTTCGATGGCCGTTGGCATCGGGTGCACCGGGCGGGCATCAACCCGCTGCCGGTGCAGCGGCCGATCCCGATCTGGATGGGTGGCGTCGTCGACGCCGTGCTGCGGCGGCTCGCGCGCATCGCCGACGGCTGGTTCCCGCAATTTCAGCCGGGGCCGCAGGCGCAGGAGACCGTTGAGCGGCTCCGTGGCTACATCGAGGAGGCCGGACGCAGGCGGGAGGATGTTGGAATTGAAGGGCGGATCAGCCTGTTCAACACGCCCGAGACGGAGTGGGGCAAAGCCCTCGAGGGCTGGCGGGCGCTCGGCGCGACGCACGTATCGTTCAACACGATGAACGCCGGCCTCGCGTCGCCGCAGGCGCATATCGACGCCATCCGGAGGCTCAAGGAGCAGGCGTCGTGACGACCGAACGCCGCCATCAGCTTGCGCCCGATGTGGCGACCTTGCTGCGGGAGCATGGGCTCGGTGGCGCTGTCGAACGCCCCGCGCCCGGCGGTGGGTATACAGGCTCGACGATGACGATCGTGGAACAAGGTGGCCGGCGGTTCTGGCTCAAGCGCATCAGCGGCGAGCCGGACTGGATCCGGCGTGCGACGGACGACCGTGACTGTCGCGAGGCGCTCATCGCCATCTCGCCGCTTCTCGATCGAATGCCGCCCGAAGTCGATGTGCCCTTCATCGGCGCAGCACGCGACGGGGATGGCTTCGCACTGCTGCTCCGCGACGTGCCCGTGATCCCGGATGATGGCAGCGCGCTCGACGAAGCGGCCTTGGACGCGATCCTCGCCGCAGCCGCGTCCCTGCACGCGGTGTTCTGGGGCGACGACTTGGAGCACCCCGCCTTTCCGATGTACCCGCCGATCGACCGTGTGCTGATGCTGACGCCGGCGCTCGGCGAGTCCCTCACCGCGCAGGGTATCGACTTTGGCATCGCGCGCGGGTGGCGCGTCTTCCACGAGCGGGCACCAGCACGGGCGGTCCGCCTCGTCGACGCGCTGCTCGAAGACCCCTCGCCGCTGGCTGCGATGCTCGACGCCCTGCCGGTGACGCTGGCCCACGGCGACCTGAAAGTGTCAAACATCGCCGTCGATGGCACCCGTGTGTCGTTCATCGATTGGCAGGGCGCCACTTACGCACCGGTGGCCGTAGAGCTGGCCTGGTTCCTTTCGGTGAATTCGAGCCGCCTGCCGCTCGCGTTCGAGGAGATCCTGAAGCGGTACGGACGGATGCTGCGGTCGCGCCTCGGGGAGCGACGGTGGCAGGACGTGCAGTGGGAGGCCCAGCTCGGCCTGGTGGCGGTCTGCGGACTGCTGATGTACGGCTGGGGCAAGGCGCTCGATGCCGAGGCCGCCCGGCCGGCGGAACTTGCGTGGTGGTGTGAGCGGGCGGCCGCGGCGGCCGATCGGTTCGGGCTTGGAGGCGGATGATGGCACTGTTTCTCGCGAAGACCGACCCGGAAACCTACTCGATCGATGACCTGGAGCGTGATGGCACGACCGAGTGGGACGGCGTGCGCAACCCGGCGGCCGTGAACGCGATCAAGTCGATGAAGAAGGGCGACCGCGTGCTCATCTACCATTCCGGTGGTGAATCGGCGGTCGTCGGGCTCGCCGAAGTCGTCTCCGCGCCTCGCCCGGATGAGCGCGACGCGAAGAGCTGGGTCGCCGACTTCAAGTTCAAGCGGCGCGCGAAGCGGCCCGTGACCCTGCGTGAAGTCAAGGAGTCACATAAGTTCGACGACTGGCCGCTCGTGCGGATGGGTCGGCTCAGCACGATGGCTGCGCCGGAGGCGTTTTGGGACTGGCTGCGGGAGCAAGGCGCGTTCTGACCGGGTGAACGGGCGCAGAAAACGACCTCACCGTCGGGCGAGGTCGTTCACTCCCCCATCGGTCGCGCCTGCTTCTGTAGGGAGCATCGGCGCGACCGCGACGACCTGTTGTGTGGCAGCTGGCCATGTCCGCGAAGCGCGCATGCCCGCTGGGGCGCTCGTGCAGCGGCGGCCAGCTAGCTTGGCACGTAGCCGTTGGCGATAGGCAGGCGGCGGTCGCGTCCGAACGCGCGCGGTGTGATCTTGATGCCGGGCGGCGCCTGCCGGCGCTTGTACTCGTTGCGGTCAACCATACGCACGACGCGCTGCACGAGCGCCTCGTCGTAACCCATGGCGACGATCTCCTCGACCGAGCGGTCGTCTTCAACGTAGGCCTCGAGGATGGGGTCGAGCACCTCATAGGGCGGCAGTGTGTCGGTGTCGAACTGGTTCGGCCGCAGCTCGGCACTCGGCGGCTTGTCGATCGTCGACTGCGGAATCAGCTCGCGGCCGGCGGTGGCGTTGACGTGCCGTGCGAGCTTCCACACAAGCGTCTTCGGCACGTCCTTGATGACGGCGAAGCCCCCGGCCATGTCGCCATACAGCGTCGAGTAGCCCGTCGCCTGCTCGCTCTTGTTCGCCGTCGTCAGCACAAGCCAGCCGAATTTGTTCGAGAGCGCCATGTTGATGTTGCCGCGGATGCGGGCCTGGAGGTTCTCTTCGGCCACGCCGAACGCCGTGTCGGCGAACTCCGGTGCGAGCGCTTCGAGCGTCGCCTCGAACGGCCGCTCGATCGGAATCGTCAGCAGCCTGATGCCCAGGTTCTCGGCGAGCGCCCGCGCGTCCGTCTTGCTGCCTTCCGACGAGAATCGGGATGGCATCGACACGCCGATAACGTGCTCCGGCCCGAGCGCCTCGACGGCGATCGTGGCGACGAGCGCCGAATCGATGCCGCCCGAGAGCGCTACGAGCACCGTGTCGAATCGCGTCTTGCGGACGTAGTCGCGGACGCCGAGGACGAGCGCCGCCCAGACCTCAGCGACCGGGTCGAGCAGCGGGGCGATGCGTAACCCGTTGAGCGGCTCGACGGCCCGCTCCGCCTGGTGTCCCGTGACGACGATGCGATCGCGCAGGCCCGCGGCACGCGCTGCGCGGCGTTCGATGCGGTGGCGCGGTTCGTGCAGCCGTGCCTGCTCGACACCATCGACGTCGATGTCGTAGACAAGCAGCTCCTCGCGGAACTGTGCGGCCCGCGCAACGACATCCCCGCGCTCGTCGCAGATCACGGAGTGGCCATCGAAGACAAGCTCGTCCTGGCCGCCGACCATGTTCACGTAGCAGACGACGACGCCGTTGTCGTTGGCGCGAGTCGCGATCATCTGCTCTCGAAAGTGGCCCTTGCCGCGATGATATGGCGAACCGTTGATGTTGACGATCACCTCGGCGCCTGCGTGCGCCTGCTCGGTCGTCGGACCACCGGGATACCAGATGTCTTCGCAGATGTTCACGCCGACATCAACGCCGGAGATGACGAAAACGGGCGACTCACTGCCGCGCTGGAAGTAGCGCTCCTCGTCGAAGACGCCGTAGTTCGGGAGCAGCTGCTTGTGGTAGCGGCCGACGATCCGGCCGTCGGCGATCACCGCAGCGCCGTTGTAGATATCCTCGTCCATATCAACGAAGCCGATAATCGAGACGATGCCCGTCGTCGCCGCAGCGACTTCCTCCAGCGCGGCCAGATTGTCGCGGACGAACGACCGGCGAAGCAGGAGGTCCTCGGGTGGATAGCCGGTGATGGCAAGCTCAGGGAAGGCGACGAGGTCAGCGCCTGCGTCGCGCGCGCGAGCGGTCCATTCGAGAATCTTGGCGGCGTTCCCGGACAGGTCGCCGACGGTCGTGTCAATTTGCGCCAGCGCGACGCGCAGGGTGCGCACGAACGCCCGCCTCCTACTTCGTGTCAAGTCTACACGAAGTCCTTCTCGCCGAGGGGACACGGAATCATCAAATGCTCTCGCTAGACGCCGATCGCTGGCTTCAGTCCGAGCAATGTGCGGATCAGCTCCAGCTCGCCGAGGTGCGTGAAACCATGCGTCATGCAGACCTGGCCGAGGGCGCGGATCTTCGGCATTTCGCCGAGGGGCTTCACTGTGACGATCTGGTCGAAGGCGTTGCGGTCGGGGTTCGCGAGCCATTCGCTCGTACTGGCCCACACGTCCTGCATGTACTGCCGGAACGCGGGGATGTCGTTGATGCGCAGCGCGTGCGCGTCCTCCACGGACATACCGGTGCCCTGGGCGATGGGCGGCAAGCCGAGGCGCTCCGCCCAGCCTCCCTCCATCCAGACCGTCGGGCGGCGGTCCTGCAGGATGAAGCGGACGATGTTGTCTTCGGTGCGGGCGTAGTGCCAGAGCTCGAATGCGATCGTGTTGGCGCGCGGGTTATTGGCCGGGATGGCGTGCCACTGTTCGGGCGTGAGGTCGGCCGTCGTGCGCTCGAGCATGACATGCAAGCGCGAGAGCTCGGCGCCGATGAACTCGACGATGTCCATTGAGCAGTGCCCTCCCTGTTGAGCGAACGCGGGCTGAACGCCCGCGCCCGGGATCTCTGCGCGGGCTGGAGTCCGAGCCCGCACCTCGGTGTTACGTGAGCCGCATGCCGCTGACCGCACGCGCGATCACGAGTTGCTGGATCTCCGACGTGCCCTCGAAGATGGTCATGATCTTCGCATCCCGGTGCCAGCGCTCGACGGGCGCCTCGCGGACGTAGCCGATGCCGCCGCCGATCTGGATCGCGCGGTCGGTCACCCAGACGGCGGTCTCGCCGGCCTTGAACTTCGCCTGCGAGCCCTCCGCCGCGGCGAACGGCTTGCGGGCGCGTGCCATCCACGCGGCGCGCCAGACGAGCAGGCGCGATGCGTCGATCTCGGTGCGCATCTGGGCGAGTGTGAACGAGATCGCCTGGTTCTCGATGATCGGCTTGCCGAACTGTTTGCGCTCCTTCGCGTAGTCGAGCGACCACTCGTACGCCGCCCGGGCGATGCCAACGGCCATCGCGCCGACGGCCGGCCGCGTCGCCTCGAAGGTGCCGAGGGCGGCCTGCTCGTGCGACTTCCCGCCCTCGCGGGCGCGCGCGAGGCGGGCGTCGAGGCGCTCCTTGCCGCCGAGCAGACAGCGGCCGGGCACGCGCACGTCATCGAGGTACACCTCTGCGGTGTGGGAGGCGCGGATGCCGTGCTTCTTGAACTTCACGCCCTGACGGAGGCCCGCCGTGCCCGGCGGCACCACGAACGACGCTTGCCCGCGCGTGCCGAGGGCCGGGTCGACCGAGGCGACGACAACATGCACGTCCGCGATGCCGCCGTTGGAGATCCAGGTCTTCTGGCCATTGAGGACCCATTCGTCCTTCGCTTCGTCGTAGACGGCGCGTGTCTTCATCGAGCCCACGTCGGAGCCGGCATCCGGCTCGGAGACGCAGAACGCTCCGAGTTGCGGCTTCTCGGGCGTGCCGAAGCACTGGGGCGCCCACTCGCCGACCTGCTGCGGCGTGCCGTTGCCCGCGATCGCCGCGAGCGCGAGCGACGACCCGAAGATCGCCATGCCGATGCCGGCATCGCCCCAGAACAGCTCCTCGATCGCGATCGGCAGCGAGAGGCCGGTCGGGTCGGCCGAGAGGTGGGCCATGAACTGCATGCCGTAAATCCCGACCTCGGCCGCCTGCTTGATGATCGGCCACGGCGTCTCCTCGCGCTCGTCCCACTCGTGGGCTGCCGGGCGGACGACGGTTTCGGCGAACTCGTGCACCCAGTTCCGGAGGGTGACCTGCTCGTCGTTGAGTTCGAGCGAGAACTGAGGTAGCGCCGGCGCGGCGGCCGTGCTGGGATCCGTTGTTGTGACCATACGACGCTCCTCCGGCGGCGCCCTCAGCTGGCGCCGCCACACGCTTCAAGCTTAACGACCGGCAAGTCCGAACGTTAGAAGCGCGGCGGATTCCGGAATCGCAGTTCCATCACGGCCCGACCTCAACGCCGCGACCGGTGCGCCTCCCAGACGGCGCTCTGTTCGAAGCGGTTGTCGTACAGCTCCTGGTTCGCCAGCACTTCCGCGAAGGTGGAGTTGCCCTCGGTCACCTGCTTCAGCAGGCGGAAGTATCCGAAGCGCGCGACGGCTGGCGCGAGCACGATCAGCATCTCGGGCTGCTCGTCCCCGGCCGGCACGAACCCGCGCGTCAGGCCGGCAGGCGCGACAGCCAAGGTCGCCGGGGCCTGCCTGCACGACGCGCTCACCGGCGAGGATGTCGACGCGGCCGCCGACGACGCAGAAGGCTCCGACGACCGGGTGTGATGGTGCGGGTTGGCGCCGGTGCCGCCGGGCTTCAGGCGCGTCGAGACGACGCTCATGCCGCCGCCGGTCGCCGAGCTGTCGGCGAGGAGCCAAAGGATGTTCCCGGCGACCTCGAGCTGCTCCGCCTCGTCGCGGCGGACGAAGACGGCGTCGGGGCCAGCGCCGATGCTCATGCGCCAGCTACCAAATGCCAAGCTGCATCTTCACGTCGTCGGAGGCCATCGTGCGCGGGTCCCACGGCGGCGAGAACGTCAGTTTCGGATGCACTTCCTTCACGCCGGGGAGGTCGAGCAGCACGTCCTGAATCTGCCCGTCGATGACGGGACCGAGCGGACAACCCGGCGAGGTCAGTGTGTACGTGACGTCGACCACACCGTCGTCAGAGATGTTGACGTCGTAGACGAGGCCGAGCTCGACGATCGACATGTGGATTTCGGGGTCGAAAACGTCCTTGAGGCGCTCCATGACGAGGTCTCTGGAGAGCAGGCCTTTGACGGTCATGGGAAGAGTCCTTTGGTTGCTTGTCACTTGGTCGATAGCGGCGGGGCCCGGGCGCCCGTCGCCCCTTCATGCTAGCGAGTCCCGAAACGCGCCACTTCGCGGTCCATGTCGAGCGGCTCGACCACGGCGCGGCGGTCGTATGGGCCCCACTGTTCGCGCGGCACCATCCACATGACCTCGAACTCGTTGCCGTCTGGGTCAGCGCCGTAGAGCGACTTCGTGGCGCCGTGGTCGCTCTGGCCGGACAGGGCGCCGAGGTTCGCCAGCTCGACGCGCGCCCGCGCGAGGTCCTCGATCGTGGCGACCTCCCACGCGAGGTGGTAAAGGCCCGTCGAGCCGTGCGGCGGCCGCGGCGCGTTCGGACCGACCGCGAGCAGGCCGAGGTCATGGTGGTTCGAGGAGCCGGCGGCGCGCAGGAACGCCATCTGGCCGCCTTCGCGGGCGATCTCTTCGAAGCCGAACGCCTGTCTGTAAAAGGCAACGCTGCGGTCGAGGTCGCGGACGTACAGGACGGCGTGGTTAAGGCGCTTGATCTGGACGGTCATCGCGGTCCTCCAGGGCTGGTCCTCATATGCACGGACTTTTTGGCCGGCTGCGGTCATCAGCTCTCTTCGATGTGCACGGTGCCGTCGCCTCGCTCGTGCTGCGCGATGCCGTCTTCGAGCGTGCGCCAGGGCAGGGTCGCGCACTTCACGCGAACGGCAAACTTGCCGACGCCCTGCAGCGCCTCCAGGTCACCGAGCTCGGCCGATGGTTCGGCGTCCGGCTGCGTCAGCATCGTCTTGAACTCGCCGGCAAGACGCCGGATGTCGTCGATGCTCTTGCCCTCGACGACGTCGGACATCATCGAGCCGGATGCTTGCGAGATGGAACAGCCACGGCCGACGATGCCGATCGCCGCGAGCCGGTCCCCCGCGAACTTCAGGTCGAGCTCGACCTCGTCGCCGCAGACGGGGTTGTAGCCCTCGGCGACGACGTCGGCGTCGGCGAGGCGCCCGTGGTGGTGCGGGTGCTTGTAGTGTTCGAGGATGAGCTCGCGATAGAGCTCGTCCAGCTCAGGCTCGGGCTGGCGTTGCATGGCCGAAGATGCGGTCGGCGGCGCCCAAGCCGTCGATCAGCGCATCGACTTCCTCCTTCGTGTTGTAGAGGTAGAAGCTGGCGCGGGCCGTGGCGACGACGCCGAGTTCGCGCATCAGTGGCTGCGCGCAATGGTGGCCGGCGCGGATGGCGATGCCCTGCTGGTCGAGCACCTGGCTCAGGTCGTGCGGGTGCAGCTCGCGGTAGTTGAACGTGACGGCGCCGCCCTTTTCTTTCGCGCTCGTCGGGCCGTATACGGTCACCCCCTCGACGGCCGACAACGCGTCGATCGCATACTGTGTGAGCTCAACCTCGTGCGCGCGGACGTTCTCGATGCCGATGCCCTCGAGGTAGTCGATGGCGGCGCCGAAGGCGATTACGTCGGCAATGTTCGGCGTGCCTGCCTCGAATTTGTGCGGCAGGTCGGCATAGGTGCTGCGCTCGAACGTCACCTTCATGATCATCTCGCCGCCGCCGAGGAACGGGTCCATCGCCTCGAGCAGCGAGCGCTTGCCGTACAGGACGCCGACGCCCGTCGGGCCGAGCATCTTGTGCGATGAGAACGCCAGGAAGTCGCAGTCGAGGTCCTGCACGTCGACCGGCATATTCGGGACGGACTGCGCGCCGTCGACGAGGACGACCGCGCCGTGGCGGTGCGCCACTTCGCCGACCGCCTTGACGTCGTTGATCGTGCCGAGAACGTTCGACATCTGCGAGATGGCGACGATCTTCGTCTTCGGGCCGATCTTCGCGACGACGTCGTCCCAGACCAGGTGCCCCGTGGCGTCGAGTTCGATGTAGCGGATCCTGGCGCCGGTCGCGAGCGCGATGAGCTGCCACGGAACGAGATTGCTGTGGTGCTCCATCGCGGAGAAGACGATCTCGTCGCCGGGCCGCAGGAACCTGCGGCCCCAGGCGTTGGCGACGAGGTTAATCGACTCCGTCGTGTTGCGGGTGAAGATGACCTCCTGCTCCGGGTGCGGCGCATTGATGAAGCGCCCGACCTTCGCGCGCGTCGCCTCATAGGCGGCGGTCGCCTCTTCGGCGAGCGTATGGAGGCCGCGGTGGATGTTGGCGTTGTAGTGCTCGTAGTAGTACACGAGCGCGTTGATGACCGAGCGCGGCTTCTGCGTTGTCGCGGCGTTGTCGAGATAGACCAGCGGCTTACCGTGGACGCGGCGCTCGAGGATCGGGAAGTCCTTTCGGACCTCGTGGACGTTGTAGTTGTTCATCGTGCCTCGGCTGCCATGCGGGCGTTCGCGACGTGGTAGGCGGCGTGCATGCCGTAGCCCATCACGATCTGCCCGAGCGGGAACGGGATGCCATCGGGCTGGCGGCGCTCATCCTCGTCCGTTAAGCGGGCGAGCAGCGCCTCGATCTCGCGTCCGTTGCGTTCGAGCGCGTCCGCGACGTACGCCATCGAGCGCTCGGCCCAGGCAGCGAGATTCCGTGCATTACGGGCGTCGACGTCGGCAAACGCGCTCGTATCGGGCGTGCCGCCCGCGACCAATGATCGCAACATGCCGACGAAGTCCGGGTCTGTGGAGGCGATGTGGACGAGCTCGTCGCGCACCGTCCAGCCGGCGTCTGCTGCGGGTCGGGCAAGCTGATCGGCGCTCAGGGAGCGCGCGAGCCGTGCGGCCTCGGCGCGGTGCTCCCGGTACGCGGCCACCTGTGGCACCACCCACGCGGCGAAGGAAGTTGCCGTATCGTCAGCCGACATCAACCTTTACCTCATCGCCCTCGACCGTCACCGGGTACGTCTTCACCGGCCGCACGGCCGGCAGCACCACCGGACGCCCCGTCGTCACGTCGAACTTGGCGCCGTGGCGCGGGCATTCGACGAGGTTGCCCTCGAGCTCGCCCTGGTCGAGCGGGCCGCCATCGTGCGTACAGACGTCGTCAATCGCGTAGAAGCGGCCGTTCACATTGCAGAGGGCGATGCGCTTGCCGTCGACCTCGTGCAGGGTGATCTTCCCCGGCTCTGTCTCGCTTACCTTGGCGATTGCCTTTGCCGTCATCCTCGATTCCTTCGTCTTCGTTCGCGCCGCGGCCTCTCTCGTTGCGGCTTCGGGTGGAGCAGAAGCTCCCACTACTACTTCGCGGCCAACACTTCGTCCCATGTGAGCGCGCCTGCAACGCCGCCCGCCTTCGCCAGGACCGCGTCGAGGACGCGGTTGCGCAGCCCGGGGTTGGGGATGCGGTCGATGACGTCGGCGAAGAAGCCCTCGACGAGCATGCGTTCAGCCACATCGTGCGGGATGCCGCGCGATTCGAGGTAGAACAGCTCGCCTTCCTCGACCGGCCCGGCCGTGGCGCCGTGGCTGCACTTCGCTACGTCGCGCGCCTCGATCTCGAGGATCGGGATCGGCGCGGCCTTCGCGTGTTCGGACAGCAGCAGGTTCCGCGACGTCTGGTTCGCCTCGGCCGCGCTCGCCGTCGGGTTGATGCGGGTGACGCCATACCAGACGAGCGACGCGCTGTCGGTGAGTGCCGACTTGAACTGCAGGTCGCTCACGGTGTGGTCGCCGGTGTGTTCCTGGCGCGTGTTGTAGTCGAAGTGCTGCTGGCCATCGCCGAAGATGACGCCGAGCAGCTGGGCCCGCGCACCCGACGCTGGCATCTCGACGTCGATGCGCTGCTTCGTCAACTTCGACCCGATGCCCGCGGCGAGGAACGTCAACGTGGCATCGCGGCCGAGGGTCGCGCGCGTCGTCTTGAAGTTGTAGACGTCCGCGTCCCAGCGGTTGATGTCGTAGTACTCGACCGTGGCGCCGTCGCCGAGAAACAGCTCGACGGCGCCGGAGACGAACCCGGCTCCAGGCGAGACCGACTCGTCAATGAGGACGAGCCGTGATTCGCGCTCGGCGACGACGAGCGCCCGCGGGAATACCGCGAGTCCTTGCGCGCCGACGGCGGTCAGCAGTTGCACCGGCAGCGTCGCCTCTACCCCGCGCGGCACGTAGACGAAGGCGCCACCGCTCCAGAGCGCCGCGTTCAGGGCGAGAAACTTCCACTCGCCCGCAGGCACAAGCGTGAGCAGGTGCTCGCGGACGATCGCTTCGTGTTCAACCGCGGCCGTGTGGAGGTCGCAAATGACGACCCCGCGCGCCCGCAGCTCGTCCGCGACGCGCGCGTAGACGACGTCGGAGTCCTGCTGCACGAGTCGCGCGGCAGATGGTTCGTCGTCCCATGCGGCGCGCACGGACGCGGGCAGCTGCTCGCGTCCCGCCACGGGCGCCGAAGCGCTAAGCGCGCGCGCCGGCGGGAACCGGATCTCGCGGACGTTCGTGCGCCGCCACTCCTCGTCGCCGGGGTCTGGGAGCTCGAGCGACTCGTACAGCCGCCACGCCTCGCGTCGCAGTGCCGCGAGCCAGTCGGGCTCATTGCGGCGTGCGCTGACCGCGGTGACATCGGCCGCGGCGAGACCGGGGATTCCAGACGCGACTAGTTGTTGTGTCATCTCAATCTCACGCGGCGCAGGACAGGCGTGAAGCCACGGAGCCAGGCCCCCGACCTCTTGTTGCCGTTATCCGACCGCGCCTTCCATCTGCAGCTCGATGAGGCGGTTCAGCTCGACCGCGTACTCCATCGGCAGCTCCTTGACGATCGGCTCGACGAAGCCGTTGACGATCATCTTCGTCGCGTCGACCTCGCTGAGCCCCCGGCTCTGCAAGTAGAAGAGCTGGTCCTCGCCGACCTTCGAGACCGAGGCCTCGTGGCCGATGTTCACCTGCTCCTCCTCGATTTCCATCAGCGGGTACGTGTCCGAGCGTGACTTCTCGTCCAGCAGCAGCGCGTCACAGCGCACCGTCGCCTTCGAGCGCACGGCGCCCGGGTAGACCTTGAGCGCACCGCGGTAGCTCGTGCGGCCGGCGCCCTTGGAGACCGACTTCGAGATGATGGTCGATGTCGTGTCCGGCGCCGCGTGCACCATCTTGGCGCCGGCGTCCTGGTGCTGGCCGTCGCCCGCCATCGCCAGCGAGAGCACCTCGCCGTGCGCGCCGGGCTCCATCAGGAAGACGCTCGGGTACTTCATTGTCAGGCGCGAGCCGAGGTTGCCGTCGACCCACTCCATCACGGCGTCCTGGTACGCGACAGCGCGCTTCGTCACGAGGTTGAAGACGTTGGTCGACCAGTTCTGGATCGTCGTGTAGCGCACGCGCGCGCCCTTCTTGACGATGATCTCGACGACCGCCGAGTGCAGCGAGTCGGTCGAGTACGTCGGCGCGGTACAGCCCTCGACGTAGTGGACGTAGCTGCCCTCCTCGGCGATGATCAGCGTCCGCTCGAACTGGCCCATGTTTTCGCGGTTGATGCGGAAGTACGCCTGGAGCGGGATCTCGACCTTCACGCCCGCCGGCACGTAGACGAAGCTACCGCCGGACCAGACCGCAGAGTTCAGCGCGGCAAACTTGTTGTCCGCCGGCGGTACGACCGTCCCAAAGTACTGTCGGAAGATGTCCTCGTGCTCGCGCAGCGCCGTGTCTGTGTCGACGAAGATGACGCCGAGCTTCTCGAGGTCGGCGCGGATGTTGTGGTAGACGACCTCCGAGTCGTACTGGGCACCGACGCCGGCGATCAGCGACTTCCGCTCCGCCTCCGGGATGCCGAGCTTTTCGAATGTGTCTTTGATGTACTCGGGCACGTCCGACCAGTCCTGTTCGGGGCGGTCGGAGGCGCGCGCGAAATAGACGATGTCGTCGAAATCGAGATGGTAGTTCTGGATGTTGCCTCCCCAGAATCCCGTCGGCATCGGCTTCTGCACAAAGTGGTGGTAGGCCTTCACGCGGAAGTCGGTCATCCACTGCGGCTCGCCCTTCACGCGCGAGATCTCGCGGACGACGTCCTCGTCAATGCCCTTCTTCGTGCTGTACTTGTAGACCGCACGATCGTTGTCGTTGAAGCCGTAGCGGTAGCCTTCCTGCGTGACCAGCGTCTCCGGCGTTACCTTCGTCACCATGGCTATGCCCTTTCCCCGGTGGCCGCGAGCTCGCGTCCGTACTTGGCGATGATCGGGTCGTACCCCTGCGCTTCCAGCTCGAGCGCCATTTCCGGCCCGCCGGACTCGATGATCCGTCCCTGATAGAGGATGTGCACGAACTGCGGCTTGATGTAGTTCAACAGCCGCTGGTAGTGCGTGATGAGGACGACGCCGAGCTTGGGCGTCATAAGCGCGTTCACGCCTTCGGCGACCGTGCGCAGCGCGTCGATATCGAGCCCGGAGTCGGTCTCATCCAAGATCGCGAGGTCAGGGTCGAGGATGCCCATCTGGAGGACCTCGGCGCGCTTCTTCTCGCCACCGGAGAAGCCCTCGTTGACGTAGCGGCGGGCGAACTCCGGGTCCATCTTCAGCATCTTCATCGTCGCCAGGAGCTTCTCGCGGAACTCGCGCACCGGGACGTCCTCGCCGCGGCGCGCGTTCAGTGCCTGACGGAGGAAGTTGACCATGGTCACGCCGGGGATCGACGTTGGGTACTGGAACGCGAGGAACATGCCCATCTGCGCGCGCCTGTCCGGCGAGAGCGCGAGAATGTCCTCGCCCTTGAAGCGCACCGTCCCACCCGTCACCTGGTAGCGCGGGTGGCCCATGAGGGCGTTCGCGAGCGTGCTCTTTCCGGAGCCGTTCGGCCCCATGATCGCGTGTACCTCGCCGCGGTTAACCGTCAGGTCTACCCCGTTGAGGATCTGCTTGCCTTCGACGGCGACCCGGAGGTCGCGGATCACCAACAGCTCGTCTGCCATTTCTGTTCTCATGCTCCTCGACCGCGCGCTGCGGTCTTCCGTCCGCGTTTCTAGAGCGAGCCGCGCGATTTCGGGGACTCGTCGTAGAAGGTCACCGACGCTCCGGCCTTCACGACGTACTCGCACACCGGCTGGCCGTCGACAATCCGGCTTACCTGCTCCACCGGCGCGCCGACGAGCGCCGCCACCACCTTCGTGTCAGACCGGCACGGCGCGTCCGAGACTTCGGCCGCCATCCGGTACGGGCACGTCGTGTTCATCAGGTGGTAGCCGTCCTCGGCCCGCACCCAGTGGTCGACGATACCCTCGCCCTTCAGCGCCAGGCTCGTCTCCACGACGCGCTCCTCGACCGTCCGCCCGCGTACCTCCGGCATGTGAGCCGCGGCGACGTCCTCAGCCACGCCGTCGAAGACCTGAGCGACGAGCGGCTCCGCTTCCGGCAGCGCCACGAGCCGCCGGACGAGGCGGTTCAGCAGCCGCGGATAATGCCCATTCAGCTCCTCTGCCCGCTCCGTCAGCCGGTATACGTGCGAAGGTCGGCCGACGTCGCGGCGTTCGAGTCTTATGTCGACCAGACCCTCCGCCCGCATCACCTCGAGGTGACGGCGGATGCTGGCAGGATTCAGCCGAAGCTCGCCGGAGATCGCGCCCACCGTGGCCTCGCCGCGTGCGGCGAGCAGCTCTCGAATCTGGTCGCGGGTACGCTTCACACCACGATCGTAGCGAGCGCGGAGGGATATATCAAGCTAAAAGCGACTTTAAATGCTATTTTGCCGCCTAACCAATGGCGCTACCGCGCTGGCCCTACTGGGCGGACCTAAGCTTGTCATCCACAACGTGCGCCAGCCGCAGGTCGTCGCCGTCGTCCGGGATTGTGTCCGAAAACGACATGCGCATGGTGGCGCCCACGTACTCCCCGCGGCCGAACATGTACATGCGGACGGTCATCGCGCTCGGCGCGCCGGAGCCGCGGGCGCCGAACAGCGCCCCGAGTTCGCCCAGATCCATCGTCATCTGGATGCCGGCCGCCCCTTCGCCGAGCCCGGAGACGTCGAGGACGCGGGCGTCCGTGAAGGTGAATGGCGTGTCGCCGGCGCCGCTCGCCAGAGCATCCTCGAGGTCTTCCTGGCTGAGGTTTCTGAACTCGTCGAACGCCTGCCCGAGCGACGTGAGGTCGTCCGGGTGAATCACCATGGCCATCATCATGCCGACGTGGCTGAGGTCACTCGGGTCGCTGACGTCGCCGGACATCGCCATCGTGGCGGCCATATCCATGCCGCCCGCCTCCGAGATGCCGTCCGGGGCCCGGACGGTGAATTCGCCAAGCGGCGTGTAGCCGCTCGGGAAGTCGCCCGTCGCAGGCAGGAAGCGCTTGAGCGCGGGGTCCCCCTCGCCGAGGCCCGAAGACGCGTTGGGACCCGACGAGCTGCTCAGCGCGTTCGAGATGACGGAACTGAAGAGGCTGGAGCCCTTGCGCGCAGAGCGTGCCGGGGTCGCCGTGGTCGCTGGCTTGGTCGCGGTTGCGGCCACCGTCGGCGGCGCTTCGGTGGGCGCGGCGGTCGGAGCGGGCTTCGACGAGCCGACCGTGCAGGCACCGCCGATGAGCGACACGACGATGGCGGGGATGATGAGCGGGCGCAGCATAGCAGCCTCCTCAGGCGACAGAGTCGGGGGAATTGTCGGCATTCCCTAAGGGGGATTGAAGGTCCCGTCCGATTATGTGAAGTCGCTGCAAGGAGGACGAGCCCTCGCTTCGCCGACGCATCTGGCGGCTGCGTTGCTGCCCACGTGGCGATGGACGATGCTTGATGTGTGAGCCCCGGCGAGTCGCGCACATTGAGCACATGGCGGCCGCGTCGCCTCATCGTCGTGTTGACGATGGCGCTGGCGACCGCGCTCATCGCGCTCAACACGTCCGCGCGCTGCTACCCGCCGAATACGCGTGTGGTCGTCTTCATCCAAGGCCTCTACACGAGCTACGACGCGACAGGCACGCAGCCGAACGGCGTTGAGCCGCACCGCTTCGACACGCTGAAGTCTTCGCTCCTGGCACGAGGCTATCCGGCCGAGCGCCTGCTCGACTACAGCTACGCCGGCGGACGTGTGCTCCCGGGCGGTAGCTGGTCACCGCGGCCGTACAGTTGCGAACTGACGGACCGTCCCGCCGAGCAAAGCCTCGCCGTGCTCGAGGAGATGCTGCGGTCGTACCGCGTGGCACATCCGAAGGCGCACTTCACGCTCGTTGGCCACAGCCTCGGCGGTTACCTCGCCTTCCTCGAAGGCGCGCGCGACGCCGCGCGTCCGGAGGGCGAGCGGCTGGAGGTCGACGCCGTGATCACGCTGGACGCGCCGCTTGAAGGCGTTTCGGCGGACAAGAAGATGGTCATCGACATCATCCCGTGCGCGAAAACCTATGCGGCTGGCACAGAACTCGTCCAGGAGAAGCTCGACCCGATGGTCGCATCGAAGCGCGCGGCCGACGCAGGGGCGATGGCGGCGGCCGGCATCCGCGTCGCGACCCTCGGCAACAGCTTGGACTGCCTCTACAACACAGACCACTGCACGGGTGGCGGCTTCGCCGACGACAGCGGGACGCAGCTCGTTGAGGGCGCCGCGTTCTCGCGCATGTATCGGATCGATATCACAGCGCTGCTCTCGCACGAGGTGATCGTGGCGGATCCGGCCGTGGCGCACGATGTCGCGGACTTTATCGGCGCCCCGTAGCGCGCGTCAGCGCCCGTCGAGCCAGCGGCGGCACCACTCGGCAACCTTCTCATTTGCACGCGAGAGGATGGGGTGGCCGTGGCCAGGCAGCGCGATATCGAAGTCGAGTTCGACGAGCCGCTGGATCGAGCGCTTGGCTTCGAGCATGTCGTGCGTCGATCCGGACGGTGGCAACTGCAAGCCAAGGATGTTCATCAATGCGTCGCCAGTGAACAGGGTGCGGTGGTGTCTGCTATAGAGCGCGATGTGGCCCGGCGTGTGTCCTGGCGCGTGGATCACCTGCAGCCCCGGCCTGTCGCCGACGACGTCGCCGTCGTGCAGCACGCGGTCGACACGGATCGCGGTCTGCTTGGGTGCGAAGCGCGAGAAGAGCGCGGCGAGCCCTGTGGTGCCCGTCTGCCACGGACGCTTCGCCTCGACGTACGGCGCGTCGCCCTCGTGCACGCAGAGCTGGGCGCCGGTCCGTTCGCGCACGTCGGCCGCATTACCCACGTGGTCGAAGTGATAATGGGTGGCGACGATCGTCGTCAATTCGTCCAGCCGGCGGCCGACGGCTGTGACGGCGTCGGCGATCCGGTCGGCGACGCCGGCGCTGCTCGTGTCAACAAGGATGACCTCACGCGCGCCCTCGACGATGTAGGCGCGGCCCATACGGAGACCTTCGATGGCATGGATGCCCGGCGCGATCTGCGTCACGCGGCGACTCTAGCCGGAGCCTCGCTGGCGGTCAACGCTGGCTGACCGCGTCAAGGTCGAGCGGATGTGGTTTGTGCGCGAGGTCGACCGCCTCGAAGCGGCCCGCCTTCAGCTCTTCGATGAGCTCGTAGATGTCATGGATGTCACGCTCGAAGTTGGTGGCACAGCGGCCGATATCGCTGCGCGAGTGGGAATCGGTGCCAGCAGTGCCGGGCATGCCCATGTGCTCGCAGAGCGCCGCCGAGAAGGCGTTCTCCTTCTGCGTGCCGCGGCCGTTCAGCTTCTCGAGCGCGACGCAGTACTGGTATGCCGGATTGCGCGCCGCGCGCACGAGCGCATCGTGGTAGTCGCGCTCATCTTCGACGTACCACGGCATTTGCCGGCGATATGGGTGGGCGGCGACCATGGCGCCGTCGGCGGCCCGCACGTGCTTCGCGAGCTCATGCGAGCGGTGCATGCCGTAGACGTACCTGTCGATGCCGTAGACAAGGATGTGACCATCGTCGGTGTTGATCTCGATCGCCGGCAGGACGAGGTAGTTGTGGCGCTTGGCCAGCGCTGCCACATCGTCCGGATCCCAGAGGTAATCGTGCTCGCTCAGGCAGATGCCATCGAGGCCGGCGGCCTTCGAACGCTCGACGAGGTCGTCGGGTGAGAGGTAGGAATCCCACGAGAGCGGGCGCGTATGGGTATGCAGGTCGATCAGCAAGCGGCGATCCTCGCGGGCGAACGGAAACGGGGCATCGACGAGTATATCGGACGCCGCCAGGATGCCCGCGGGCCGGCCCGGCGGGCTCAGCGCACGCTGAGATGCGCTGTCATCGACGGATGGATGGTGCAGTAGTAGTCGTACTCCCCCGGGTGGTCGAACGTCAGTATCGCGCGCTCACCCTCGGAGAGGGTCTGGGTGTGCCACGACCCGTCCCGCGCCGTCGCGTTGTGGGGAGCGCTGTCGCTGTTCGCCCAGGTCACGCTCGCGCCGGCCGGTATTTGCAGATTGCCCGGCGTGAACGCGAAGCCCCTGATGGCTACGGTCTCGTCCCTGCCTCCGACGACGAGCGCGGTGCCGCTCGTATCGGAACCGCCGCCCATCATCCGGCGCATATGGTCGAACATGTCCCAGTCGCCGCGAGCCACCGCGACGGCCGGCGCGGCCACGAGCGTTCCCAACGCGAGAAGCGCGACCGCCGTGATGATCGCGGCAATGCCCGATGACCGGCGCGTCGCGCCGAGCACGGCACGCCGGGCGTCGTACTCGGCCACGTCGATCTCGCCGCGCGCGAACCGTCGGTCCAGCTCTGCGCGGGCGCCCGCCTCAGGGCCAGTCAGGCGCAACACGAGCCAGATGCCGCCCCCGATCAGCAACAGCCAGAAGGCGGCCATCCAGACCCACATCATCACGAACCAGCCGTCGCCGCCACCCATCATCATGACCCCGTGACCCTCCAATCCCACGGTAGCGCCTGGGGTGACGCGCTGGCAGGGCCCGAATAGTGGCCTGCCGTGGGCCGTCCGGCCCGTACACGAAGACTTTCCGGCGTTGCTCAGGGCCGCGGCGACGCCGTCCCGGCGATGACCGGCACGAAGCCCATGATCCGCCGGCGTTCATCGACGGTCACCGCGAAGCCCGCGTCGCGCAGTATCCCTTCGGTGCGGCGGTTGGGGTTGCAGCCGGCGCCAACGCAGGACCATGCGGGGCGGATGATGTCCTGGATGGCGCCGGCGAGTCCGTCGGCCCGGACGTGCTCGACGAAGATCAGCTGACCTTCCGGCCGCAAGACGCGGCGCACCTCCGCAAGGGCCCGCAGCGGGTCGCGCACCGTGCAGAGCACAAGCGTCGAGACGACGGCATCGAAAGACGCATCGTCGAACGGAAGCTCCTCTGCGGGGGCCTGCCGGAGCGTGATATCGCCGCGGCCGAGCGCCGCCAGCCTCGCCTCGGCGCGCTTCAGCATGAAGGGGCCAGGCTCGAGGGCGACCACGCGCACGCCCGTCGGATAGTAGGCGAAGTTCGCGCCAGTACCGGCGCCGATCTCGAGTACGTGCCCGGTGAGGCCGGCGAGCGCCTGGCGCCGCAGGCGCGACATGAAGCCGCGCTCCATCCAGCGCATCTGCCGGTCGTAGAGCGATGCAAACCAACGGTGCCCTTTCGGGGCCCCAGCAGGCTCGGGACGAGCCGGACCCACGTCATCCCCCTCGCGGTGCGCCGTCGGTGGAGCGTAGGCGACGACACGCATAGAATAGCCCCCGCACTCATCGAAAGGACAGGCACGATGGCGGAGATCGACGGCGCGACCCTGATCGCGCGGAGCCTCAAGCAGCACGGCGTGGAGTACATGTTCGGGATCGTCGGCGTGCCGGTGGTGCCCGTCGCGTTCGCAGCGCAGCGCGAGGGCATCAAGTACTACGGCATGCGGCACGAGCAGTCCGCGTCGTACGCGGCGCAGGCGGTCGGCTACCTGACGGGCCGGCCGGGCGCCTGTCTCGTCGTCTCCGGGCCCGGCATGACGAACGCCATTTCCGGCCTCGCGAACGCCTGGTCGAACCGGTGGCCGATGGTGCTGCTGGGGGGCGCCTCGGACATCGCGCAGCACGGCATGGGCGCCTTCCAGGAGGCGCCGCAGGTGGAGGCTGCCCGGCTCTGGTGCAAGTACGCCGCGGCCGTCGACCGCGCCGAGCGCATTCCGTACTTCGTTGAGCAGGCGGTGCGCACGTCGATCTACGGCCGGCCCGGGCCGACCTACCTTGACCTTTCGGGCGACATCATCGGTGCGAAGGTCGATGAGGACACGGTGCGGCAACCGCCGCCGGTCGCCGACCCACCGCGGCCGATGGCCGACCCGGACGCCGTCGCCGCCGCGCTCGCGGCGCTGAAGACGGCCGAGCGACCGCTCGTCATCGTCGGTAAGGGCACGGCGTACGCGGATGCGGCGGCGGAGGTACGCGAGTTCATCGAGGCGACGCAACTGCCGTACCTGGCGACGCCGATGGGCAAGGGCGTCATGCCGGACGACCACCCGCTCACGACGGCGCCGGCACGCTCGTACGTGCTGCAGAACGCCGACCTCGTGATGCTGCTCGGCGCGCGACTCAACTGGATCCTCCACTTCGGCCTGCCGCCGCGTTTCAACCCGAACGTGCGCGTCATCCAGCTCGACATCGCGCCGGAGGAGATCGGGACGAACGTGCCTGCTGAAGTCGCGCTCGTCGGCGACGCGAAGGCCGTGCTCCGTCAGCTCAACCAGGCGCTGCGCGAGGACCCATGGCAGTTCTCGGCCGAGAACACGTGGCGTACCGGTATTCAGAAGAAGATCGAGGAAAATCAGGCGACGACACAGCCGATGCTCGACGACGACAGCGTGCCGATGGGCTACTACCGGGTGCTGCGCGAGATCCGCGACGTGCTGCCGCGCGATGCGATCATCGCGAGCGAGGGCGCGAGCACGATGGACATCGGCCGGACCGTGCTGCCGAACTTCGAGCCGAAGAAGCGGCTCGATGCCGGCTCGTTCGGCACAATGGGCGTCGGCCTCGCGTTCGCGATCGCCGCGCAGGCCGTCCATCCGGACAAGCGCGTCGTCGCGGTCGAGGGTGATTCGGCGTTCGGCTTCAGTGGCATGGAGGTGGAGGTCGCCTGCCGCTATGGCATGCCGATTATCTTCATCATCATCAACAACAATGGCATCGGCGGCGGCCCGAGTACGCTCGACCCGAACCGCCCGCCGCTGCCGGTCGCGTACTACCCGAACGCGCACTACGAGCGCGTCATCGAGGCATTCGGTGGTGACGGCTACTTCTGCGAGACGCCCGACGAGCTGAAGGCGGCGCTGAAGGCGGCGATGTCGAAGGACAAGGCGGCGGTGATCAACGTCATGATCAGCCCACAGTCGCAGCGGAAGCCGCAGCAGTTCGGCTGGCTGACACGCTGACCGCAGGCTAACGCGCCGGCACCGTTAGGGCCTCGCGCAGCGTCCGCAGGTTGTCCTGCGGCGACGCGTCGGCGTTGTACACGGATGAACCACACACGAGCACGCTCGCGCCGGCGGCCGCGCAGGCGGCGACGTTCGCTGCCTTCACGCCGCCGTCGATCTCGATGTCGCGCGCGAGGCCGCGCGCGTCGAGGAGCGCCTTCAGCCGCACCACTTTCCCGAGCATCGACGGGATCATCGTCTGGCCACCCCAGCCGGGGTTGATGGTCATCACCATGATCTGGTTCGCCACTTCAAGGAGCTCTTCGATGGCGGCGAGCGGCGTGGCGGGGTTCAGGCAGATGCCAGCGCGCTTTCCCATACGCTGCACCTCGCGGAGCAGGCGGTCGGCGTGCGCCGTGGCTTCGACGTGGAAGTTGATGATGTCGCCGCCTGCGGCGGCGAAGTCGTCGAACTGGCGCTCGGGTTGCTCGATCATCAGGTGGATATCGAGCGGCAGCTTCGTCACGTTGCGCACGGCCTCGACGACCAGCGGGCCGAACGTGATCGGCGGCACGAAGTGGCCATCCATGACATCGAGGTGGATGTAGTCGGCGCCGCCGTCCTCCGCCGCGCGGATCTGGTCGGCGAGCGCGCCGAAGTCGGCCGTGAGGATCGAAGGCGCGAGGCGGACATCAGGCATCGTCGTTGTCCTCCATGTCGTCGCCGGCGAGCACCCGGCGCGCCCGCTCCAGCCGTTCGCGTGCGCTCCGCAATGCCGCCTTGACGCGCGCGGGGGCCGTGCCGCCGGGGACATCACGTGACGCCACCGACGACTCCAGCGTAATGCCGAGCGCGTCCTCTGCGAACAGCGGCGAGAACGCACGCAGCTCGTCGAGCGAGAGCGACTCGACGCTGATGCCGCGATCTTCGCACGCGCGTACCATCTTGCCCACGACCCCGTGCGCCTCGCGGAACGGCAGTCCCTTACGGACGAGGTAGTCGGCGTAGTCGGTGGCGAGTGAAAAGTTCGCCGCCGCCGCCGCGCGCATGCGCTCGCGGTCGATTTCGATGCGCGGAAGCATCTCGGCCAGCACGGCGAGCGTGGGCAGCAGCACCGCCTCGGCATCGAACAGCGACGGCTTATCCTCCTGCAGGTCGCGGTTATAGGCGAGCGGGAGCCCCTTGAGCATCGTCAGCAGCGCGACGAGGTCGCCAATCACGCGCCCCGTCCGGCCGCGCGCGAGCTCCGCGACATCGGGGTTCTTCTTTTGCGGCATGATGCTCGAGCCCGTCGCGAACGCATCGGGCAGGCGGATGAATCCAAACTCGGCCGAAGACCAAAGGATGATCTCTTCGGCGAGGCGCGAGAGATGCGTCATCGTCATCGCCGCCGCGTACACATAGTCCACCGCGAAATCGCGGTCACTGACGGCGTCGATACTGTTGCGGCTGATCTCTGCGAAGCCGAGCGCGTCGGCAACCGCCTCGCGGTCGAGCGCGTACGGCGAGCCCGCGAGGGCGCCGCTGCCGAGAGGGAGGACGTCGGCGGTCTCGAGCGCGGCCCAGAAGCGTACTTCGTCGCGTACGAGCATCTCGACGTAGGCGAGGAGGTGGTGCGCCAAGAGCACGGGCTGCGCGCGCTGCAAATGCGTGTAGCCGGGCATGATCGCGTCGACATTCGCCTCGGCAAGCGCAAGCAGCGCTTCTTCGAGGTCGTGGATCGCGTGGATGGCATCGGCCGCCGCGTCGCGGACGTAGATGCGGAGGTCCGTCGCTACCTGGTCGTTGCGCGAGCGCGCGGTGTGCAGGCGCCCGGCTGCTGGGCCGATGCGCTCGGCGAGCGCGGCCTCGACGTTCATGTGCACGTCTTCGAGCTCCGGCCGCAGGTGGAACGCGCCGCGCTCTGCCTCATCGAGCATGGCCTGCAACGCGCGCTCGATCGTCGTGGCGTCCTCGGCCGGGATGATGCCGCGACGCCCGAGCATGCGGACATGCGCGATGGAGCCGATGATGTCCGCCGCCAGTAGGCGCTGGTCGGCGGCGATCGAGGACGTGTACGCCTCGACGAGCGCATCGGTGGCGTCGGCAAAGCGGCCGGACCAGGGTTTACGCGACTCGTTCATTCGGTGATGCGCTTGGTGTCGCCAAGGATGGCAGCGGAGTCGCGGCGCACGAGAAGATTGAACCAGCGGCCATCGGCTCGGCGGACCGCCTGGGTCTCGTACTCACGCCAGAGGCGTTCGTTGTCTGTCATATCAGCAACCGCGGGGATCAGCGACGCGCCGACTGCATCGCGGTATTGGGCGCGGTGCCACGGCGCGGTTGTCGTCAGCTCGTTGAGCACAATGATATCAGGGCGGCGATCGAGCACGTAGTCGCTGTCGTACTTTTCGTGGCCGGCGGGAAAGGCGCCAAGCGCAATTTGGCGGTGCGCGATGTGCTCATCGTTCAGGCCTAGCATGTCGATGGACTGCAGGCGGGATTCATAGGGGATCGCGCCGGCAGGCACGACCGCGATCCTCGCGTCCGCGTCGACGTTCGCGCGCAGCCATCGCCCGAGCGCGGCGCGGTCAGCCACCGCCTGGCGTTCACGTTCGAACCAGAACCCGGCGCCAAACCCGGCGGCTGATGGGTACAGCGTCATGGCGATCGCCGCCATCGCGGCGGCGCCGAGCCCGATGGTCCGGAATGCAGTGGGTGCCTTGAACAGATCGAATCGAGCAGCGAGGCTCGCGGCAGCTGCAACGATGAAGGCGTAATACACCGGCAGTACCGGCGCGAACAGTCGCAGGCGCACGAGCGAATCGCCGCCGACGTAGACGACGACGGCCATCCAGGCGGCGAGAAGCGCGAGCGTGTAGCCGCCGCGCGCTGCCGAAAACGTCGGCGTCGCGAAGGCGATCGGCGCAATGAGCAGCGACCAGCCACCATACTCCTGCAGGAAGGTGGACGCGTAGCGTAAGCCACGCTCCCACTGGTCAAGTCCAGAGCCGACCTTCGCATAGTAGGTGTTCGGAAACAACCAACCGTACGTCGCATAGCGCCAGGCGAAGTAGGTGCCGTACATCACGCCGAACGGCACGGACCAGCTCAGGAACGAGGCGACGCGACGCGGCAGCCGCGCGTCGCCTCGGTGCGTCACGGTGGCCGCGACTTTGAACCCCGCCGATACAGCAGCCAGAACCAGCGCCTCGGGGCGCGTCATTGCCGCGAACGCCCACACGATGCCCGATAGCTGAAGCGGCGTGCCCGGCATCTCGCGCACATGCAGCAGCACGGCAGCGATGATCAGCGCGGCGACCAGCGATGACTCGAGGCCCGCGAATGACCAGACGCCCCAGGCACCCGATGCCGAAAGCAGGACTGCTGCCAACACTCCGCCGGCGCGCGCCGCTGAATCATGACAGAGATCGCAGACGAGGCGATACGCGCCGGCAGTGGCGCCGAGGGCAAGCGCGAAGCCGAGCCAACGCGCCGTCGGGACGATGTCCGCGCCGAGCTTGTGCAGCGCCGCGAGCAGCGCCATCCACAGGAAGTTCGTGTAGCCCTCGACGTGCTCGCCCGGGTTCCAGTACGGGCCGATACCGTCGGCGAGGTTCCGCGAGTACCGGAAGGTGATGTAGGCGTCGTCGCTGGTGTAATGGAAGTAGCCGTTCTGCATCAGCAGGATGGCCGCCGACCCAGCGACGGCCGCGACGAAGTACCGGCGGGTCGTCATGGCGAAGGCGCCGGCCAACGTGGCCGTGCCGAGGACACCGAGCACGAGCCACGGGAAGGTCATCGGCCGAAGATCGGCAACGTGGTGAGCTCTCGGAGCGTCGTAATCGTGAAGTCCGGCGTCACATCCTCGCCACCGCCCCATTCGCCGAGCGCGCGACCCGTCTCGGCGCGCGTCGCCGGGCGGTCGGCCGGCACTTCGCCGACCTGCTCAGCCTCGTGCGGCGGGTCGGGCCGCACCTTGCGTCGCAGGATGCCAACCATGCCCAGCGCCTGCGCGCCGCCGACGTCCGCGCGCAGCGAATCTCCTACGACGGCGGTCTCCAATGCGGGGACGCGGAGGTCGGCGATCGCGCGCTCGAAGATTTTCGGATGCGGCTTCATGTAGCCGAAATCGCACGAGACGAGCGTCGTCTCGAAGTACTGGTCGAGACGCAGCTCCCGCAGCTCCTCGTGGAAGCGCGGGCCGCCGAAGACGCGGTTGGTCACGCAGCCGATGCGCACGCCATGGTCGCGCAGCCAGTCGAGCGTCTCGTACGTGTCCTCGAAGAGCGTGCGGCCGAGCGTCAGCCCACCGAGGTTCCAGGCGTCCCAGAGCTCGGCTGCCTGCTCGTAGGAGATCTCCAGGCCCATCCGGGCGGCGATCTCACGGACGGCGGCGGTGAAGTCCGGGCTGATGCAGTCGGACTCGTAGGCGGCGCGGTCGACGCGCTCGATGCCCAGCCGGATCTCGCGTCCGAGGAAGCGCAGCTCGCCCTCGAGTGGCACGCCCCAGCGCTCGAGGACGCCGCCGATGCGCCGCATGGTCTCGATCCGGATTTCCTGTGCGGGCGGCATCTTCGGGAAGTGCCAGAGCGTATCGCCGAGGTCGAACAGGACGGCGCGTACGGTCACGGATTCCTCCGGTGGCGAGGATACCCGCCGCGGACGGGATGTGCTACGCGGCCCCTGCCCGGTCGTCGGCTACGCTGGGCGAGCAGGAGACCCCCGTGGCAGTGCCGCTCTCGATCCGCCCGCCGGCAGTCGTCCCGACATACGTGCCCACGCTTGCCGTTGCTGTGGCCATTGGCAGCTGGGGCGTTGGCGGCGTACTCGTGAAGGCGCTGAGCGTTGGCGGACTGACGCTGGCGTTCTTCCGGCTCTGGCTCGGCGCCGCGCTCATGGCGGCGGTGCTTCCGGCCTCCGGTCGGCGCGTGACGCTCACAAGCGTGCGCGCCGCCGCACCTGCGGGGATCATCTTTGGCGTCAACGTCGCCTTGGCCTTCACCTCGATCCGCCACACGACGGTCGCCAATGCCACGCTGATCAGCGCGCTGCAGCCGGCGCTTGTCCTGCTGGTTGCGGGGCCACTCTTTGGCGAGCGCGTGACGCGCCGCGAGGTTGCATGGACGGGTGTTGCCATCGCGGGCATCGCCGTGGTCATCGCCGGCGCAGAGGGCTCACCCGAATGGAGCCCGTCCGGCGACATGCTGGCGTTCGGCGCCCTGCTCACGTTCACTGCGTACTTTCTCGTCTCGAAGCACGTGCGGGAGACCAGCGGGACGATCGAGCTGATGGCGGTCGTCCAGCTGTTCGCGGCGATCGTGGTGACGCCGATCGCCCTGCTCGCCCCGGGCGGCGTCGACCTCCCGTCTCCAGTCGACTGGATCATCATCCTCTCGATCGTGTTCGGCACGGGCGTCGGCGCGCACCTCGTCGTGAACTGGGCACACCGCTACGTGGACGTCACGGTGTCATCGTTGCTGATGTTGCTCGTGCCGGTGGTCGCGGGCGTGTCGGCGTGGCTGTTTCTTGGTGAGGCGCTCTCGCCGCTGCAGATGGCCGGCAGCGCCATCACGCTCGTCGCGCTTCTCGCCGTTGTGCGCAGCGTGCGTGCGCCAGCCATCGCCGCGCCGGAGATCGCCGCCGGCGACTGACAACGGGCGCCTTTCGCACGGCGTAGAATTAATTCCCGTGGCGGTTGCAACGCTTCGGTAGCTCCGCGCGTCGGCGGCCGCTCGCCGAAAGAAGTCTCGAGATGCCCCTCACCGTCCTCATGGTCATCTGTGTCGTTGTGGCGCGATTGCCTGGCCTCGTCGGCCGGGACACAGTGGCGGTGTGACCATCGCAAGCGCAGCAGACGTTACGCCGGCGCCGCCCTATCGCCTCTATGCGGAGGTGGCGGTGAACTCGACCTTACCTCACCGGCAGACGTTCAGCTACGGCATCCCCGACAGGCTCGAGCTGCATGTCGGCGACGCGGTGCATGTCCCGTTTGGCCGGCGCGTGCTGCAGGGCGTCGTCGCCGAGATCCATGACACGCCTATGTTCACCGAGCCCGAGAAGATCCGCCCGGTGGTCGCTCGCATCGGTGAGCGACCGCTCCTCGACGACGTCCGGATGCAGCTCGCCGGATGGATCGCACGCGAGTATCTCTCGCCGGTGTACGACGCCGTAGCGCTGTTCCTGCCGCCCGGCTTCGACCAGAAGCCGCAGACAGTCCTGCACGCGCTGGTCGAAGAGGACGAGGTGAGCGCGCTCGACCTGCCGCCGCGTCTTGCGGAAGCGATGCGCTTCATCGCCGAGCGGCGACAGGTGAGTGCCGAAGCGGTGCGGGCCGCTCTCCGCGCCGCCACGCCCGACGGCGTCATTGCGGCGCTCGAACGGCGCGGCTTGCTCGTGCGCGAATATCGGCTGTCCCGGCCGCGGGTGACGGCGAAGACCGAACCCATCGTACGGCTGACGCGGGGTGCGGAAGAAGCGGTCGCTCGCGCCCGCACGATCGACCCACCCAAGCGCTCGCGCCGTGCCGATGTGCTCCGCCGGCTTGCCACAGCGGGCCGGTGCGGCATCTCGACGGAGGAAGCGATACGGCTCGCCGGCACACGCGCCAACCTCGAGCGGCTCGTGCGGGTTGGCGCTGTCCGCTTCGACCGCGACGGCCATCACGTCGTTTTGTGCGGCGTGCCGAGCGATGCCATCGAGACGGCAGCGGCGCTTACCGCCACGGCGCGTGTCGCGCGTGCGGTCGCGGCGGTGCGGGTGCTCGCCGCGACCGGCGAAATGCCGCTGGCCGAGCTTCGCCAGCGCGCACCCGTGGGGGCCGACGACCTGGCACGGCTTGTCGAGGCAGGCATCGTCGTGACGCGGGAGCAACCGGTCGCACGCGACCCGTTGGCGGGCATGCCGGTGGCGCGGCGCCCGCCGCCGGTGTTGCTACCGGCGCAGCGAGCGGCCGCTGATGCGATCGTCGCAGCGGTCGCCAGCCGACGCGGTGAGACGTTCCTGCTGCACGGCGTGACCGGCAGTGGCAAGACCGAGGTCTACCTCGATGCGCTGGACCGCTGCATTGCATCCGGCCGGCGGGTGATCGTCCTCGTACCCGAGATCGCACTGACCCCGCAGACCGTCCGGCGCTTCCGTGAGCGGATCGACCGCGTGGCGGTGCTGCACAGCGGACTGAGCGATGGCGAGCGGTTCGACCAGTGGCATGGCATCGCGGACCGCCGCTACGACGTCGTCGTCGGCGCCCGCTCCGCGCTCTTCGCCCCGATGCCGGATCTTGGGTTGATCATCCTCGATGAGGAACACGAGTGGACCTACAAGCAACACGACGCGCACCCCCGCTACCACGCGCGCGACGTCGCCATCGAGCTTGGCCGCCTAACAGGCGCGCCGGTCGTGCTCGGCAGCGCGACGCCTGACGTGGTCTCGTTCGAGCGGGCGTCTCGCGGCGCCTATCGGCTGCTGTCGTTGCCGGAACGCGTCCGCCCTGTGGCCGATGCCGACGGTGTAGTTCACCCGAGGGCCACTCCGGCGATGCCGCGCATCGATGTCGTCGACCTTCGGGAGGAGCTGAAGGCCGGGAACACGTCGATCTTCAGCGTGGCGCTGACAGAAGCGCTCGATGCGACGCTACGGCGCGGCGAGCAGGCGATCCTCTTCCTGAACCGTCGCGGGGCAGCCGGCCATGTCCAGTGCCGCGACTGCGGGTACGTGCCGGAGTGCCCTTCGTGCGCGTTTGCGCTGACGTACCATCGCCAGGACGACCGGCTCGTCTGCCACGGCTGCAACCGGCGCTCCCCGCTGCCGCGTGTCTGCCGACAGTGCGGGTCGCCGCGCGTGCGCTTCCTGGGCGTCGGCGTCGAGAAGGTGGAGGCCGAGGTGGCGCGGCAATTCCCGCACGCGCGGCTCCTCCGCTGGGACCGCGATGTGACGCGCGGACGTGGTGCGCACGACCGCATCCTCGATGTATTCACGCGCCGCGACGCCGACATTCTCATCGGCACGCAGATGCTCGCGAAGGGGCTGGACTTGCCGGCGGTGACGCTGGTCGGCGTCGTCAACGCCGACGTCGGCCTTCATCTTCCCGACTTCCGTTCCGGAGAGCGCACGTTCCAGCTTCTGACGCAGGTGGCGGGCCGCGCTGGACGCGGCGAACAGCCCGGGCGCGTCATCATCCAGACCTACACGCCAGAGCACTACGCCATCGACGCAGCCGCGCGCTACGACTATGAGGGCTTCGCGCAGGCGGAGCTCGAGGCGCGGCGGCAGGCGGGCTACCCGCCGTACGCGCGGCTTGTCGCCCTCATGCACGCGCACGTGAACCCGCGCCGAGCGCGCGAGCAGGCGGCCCAGCTCCGGCGTGTGCTCGAACAGCGGCGACGCGAGCTGGGCATCGCGGTCGAGGTCGTCGGGCCGTCGGAGCCGTATGTGCGGCGCTTGCGCGGCCGCTGGCGCTGGCGGCTGCTCCTCCGCGGTCGCGACCCTGCCGCGCTGGTCCGCGACTTCACGCTGCCGCCGGACTGGGCAGTCGACGTCGACCCGGCGAACCTGCTGTAGGTACGTGACACTTGCGAAAATCGCAGGTGGGGCCGATTGCGGTCGCGCGCGTTGGGGAGTAGCAATACAGATGGGCCACGCGCGCGGATGGACAGGCGTTCAGGGCTGTCCTCGACTGGCTAGTGCACGCCCCCTGGAAGGACCTCAATGACCACCGATGCAACGCCCGCCTTCACCGGCGTCATCTTTAATCCGTTCGACCCCGCGTTCCGCAAGGATCCCTACCCGACGTACAAGCGGCTGCTGGAAGAGGACCCGGTGCACGAGTCGCCGATGGGCGGCCTCATACTCTCGCGCTATGCGGACTGCGCGGCGATGCTTCGCGACCCGCGCGCGAGCAGCGACTTCCGCAACGTCGCGGGCTGGGAGGATCAAGTGCGCGCCCAAGGGCTTGAACCTGCCGTGGTGCGGGAAGAGTCACGGCCCTTCCTCTTCCTCGATCCGCCCGACCACACCCGCCTCCGCGGGCTCGTGAACAAAGCGTTCACGCCGCGCGTCGTCGAATCATTGCGCCCGCGCATCGAGGCGCGCGTGCGCGAGCTGCTCGACCGCGTCGCGCCGGCGGGCGAGATGGACGTGATCGAGGACCTCGCGTATCCGCTGCCGGTGCAGATCATCTGCGAGATGCTGGGCGTGCCGCCGGCGGATCACGTGCGCTTCCGCAGTTGGACGAAGGAGGCGGCACGGAGCCTCGACCCCGAGTTCGCCGTGTCACCGGAGGAGCTCGAGCGGCGTCAGCGGGTGTTCGAGGAGTTCCAGGCGTACTTCACCGAGCTCGTGGCGCAGCGCCGCGCCGACTCACGCGACGACCTCATCAGCGCACTCATCGCCGCGGAAGATGAGGGCAACAAGCTCAGCGAGCGTGAGCTGATCTCGACGTGCATCCTGCTGCTGATCGCCGGGCACGAGACGACGGTGAACCTTATCGGCAACGGCACGCTCGCGCTGCTGCGCCATCCGGATCAGCTGGCATTACTGCGCGACGACCCGTCGCTGATCAAAAGCGCCGTCGAAGAGCTGCTGCGCTACGACCCGCCCGTCCAGCTCACCGGACGAGTTGCGCTCGAGGATATGCAGTTCGGGGGCAAGACGCTGCGTGCGGGCCAGCAGGCGGTGCTGCTGCTCGGCGCGGCGAACCACGACCCGGCGCAGTTCCCCGAGCCGGAGCGGCTCG